>Ga0326511_10000180_pt1 | contig 51907 bp, 55 predicted proteins | sample 0_2496_0518_D_FD_203701 | JGI IMG/M metagenome (GOLD analysis project Ga0326511, IMG submission 203701) | Bovine rumen microbial communities from UC Davis, California, United States - 0_2496_0518 | ecosystem: Host-associated > Mammals > Digestive system > Stomach > Rumen | place: USA... | reverse complement strand
TGGGACTCTAATGGGAATCAGGGAAGACTTCAACAATATGTTTGTGTCTCCCAGCTTCTACGAGATGTACGTACACCTCAACTCGAAGTACCGTGACCTCGACTTCACCGATGATATCTCTGACAGCGAACGCATTGCAGAGTACAAGTGGATTGCAGGGCAGTTCAACAAGTACATCTCCAAGCAGCAAGCTGTTATCATGCAGCACAACACACGTGTTGAGATGCTGAAGGAAGTCGAGGGTCTGATTGAGAAGACCCAGGAATACGGAGACACGCGTAAGGCGATTGTATATAACATCGTCAGAGACGATTGGCTCAACAACTTCTACAACCTGCTAGAAGTGTACCAAGAAGATGAGGATGAGGAAGAGGAAGACTATGCCTAATGAAGATAACAATCAGACAGCGCCTGAGCCAGTGGATATTGCTCAAGCTTTTAGGATGTATAATCAGGCTAACCGAGCTGCAGCTGAAGGCAATGTGGACACAGGAGACGTGGATCCCAGTGCTGATGGAGGCGAAGAAGAGGCAGGACTTGGAGACGGAGGCGCTGGCGAGAATCAAGCTGAAGCAGAACCAGCCGCCGCTCCTTCTGCCGAGTTCGGAGAAGACGACGGCGACGTTGGAGGATCTACAAATGTCGTCGAACCAGTTGACTACTCTCCTGCACGAGAACAAATTCTGAAGAACATCCAGAACCAGGCTCTCAACGATGTTCGCCAGCAGATGCGCGAACAGCAGATAGAGATGTGGAGCATCAAGGATATCTATGAGAAAGACGAACAGACTGGACGGGTTACGTTTCATAATCCCGATAATCCAAATCAGCCTTTTTCTAGCCGTGCAGAAGCTCAGGCTTTTGTTGACGCGATGAACAAGGAAGTTGAGAACTACTTCCGCAGCGAGGTCAACAAGCGACAGCAAGAGCTAGTCCAGAACGCCGCTCCGATCTTCCAGGTCATCGAGTACAGTCCTGTCTATAACGCCATGAGCGAGGTAGAACAGAAGGTGTTCGATAGCCTGATTGAGCCGTACGCTATCACCGATAACAACGGCAAGGTCATCGGCTTCAACACTAACCTCGTGGCTGCAGGGAACGTTGCGAGGAGCATTGCAAAGAACTTTCAGTCTGCTAACCCCGCTCAGCAAGCAGCGCAGGAGCAGGCTCAGGAGAGCAAGCCAGCAGCGGCAGCGACCCGTCCCGCAACGGACATGCCTACTGGGAAGACGGAGAGCACTCTGAACAGTGACGATGAGCCGAAGACCATCGGCGAAGCACTGAAGATGTACGACAAGATGAACCGTGAGAAGAAGGGAAAGTAACATGGCAACCAAGAAGAGCGCAGCGAGGATCAAGCCCGTTAACAACAAGGTAATCGAGAAGCCAGAGTTCGAGCCGCTTGAGGATATCTTCAAGACAATCAAGGACGGCTTCGTCATGACGGCTGAGACGAACATTATCACCGCTAAGCGAGTAGATAACCTCGCGAGCATCCGTGACAGTGCCTACGCTTACTGGCACGACGACTATCTGGGTGACAGGTATCTTCCTGGTGAGCGCTACAAGTACTTCATTGAGCTTCAGCAGGTTAGTGTTAAGACCTACGAGAAGATCTACGAGATTGCCAAGACCTTCGAGCTGGAAGAGTTCCTGAAGGAAGACATGAAGGACTACTTCGAGGACGTTGTACCGCCCGTTGAGAGCATCAACAGCGAGAAAGAACTGCTCGAAGCGCTCATCATCTTCAAGTGCGTACAGCCGTACGGTTCCAAGATGAATCAGATTCATCAGATGATTCTGGACGAGGTTAATAAGCGCAAGGCGTACGAGAAGGAGAACTAATATGGAACTCAAAGACACCGTAGACCTGATGACAAGCCAGAACTACAAAGACCGCTTTAAGGCAGAGTACTACCAGCTCGAAGAGCGGTATAATAAGCTTGAGAACATTCTCGTAAAGAACGAAGCTGGAACTCTTGAGTTCATGCCTAACTGCTCTATGGAGATTTTGTACGAGCAGTACAACGCAATGGGCGCATACCTGCGTTGTCTGAAGGTACGCGCTGAGATGGAAGGCGTGGCGCTCTAGTGAAAGAGCTAGTCCAGATACCGAGATACTACAAGCCGTATCCTTATCAGGCTGCAGCGTGGAAACGCCGTAACAGCGGTAAATACACGTACTACTTCAAGCTGTGGGCGAGACAGCTCGGTAAGGATACTGACGATATCGAGCACGCTATGAACATCGGGTACCTTAATCCTGGTATCCAGATAGCGTACGTAGGTCTCGATAACGTCTGGATTAACAACAACATCTTCAAGAAGTATATCGAGGGAAGGACGTTCTGGGATGACTATCCTGAAGAACTCATTGACCCAAAAGACACTGCCAAGGAAGTCTACATGCGAAGCATGGACAAGGACAGGGCAGATGCACGAATTAAGTTCATCGGCTTCCTTAATGACCAGGGTCTTATCGGATCGTCCTATGACCGATTCTATGTCTCAGAAGCGAGCCTTTACCCGTCCCACGGTTTCCAGTACATCAGACCGATTTGGGATCGTAAGCTCAAGATGGGAGCTGAACTGCAGGTCAACTTTAACGGAACGCCACGAGGAGTAAAGAATGTTCTCTACGATTTACTGCGTGTATACACGGGAGAGGACGAGCCAGACGCCTTCCCTGGTGCTCACGGGAATTGTTTCGTTGATAAGGTCACTATCGCTGATGCGGTCAATCACAGAGGTGAGCGACTGTATAGTGATGAAGAGATTGAGCAGCTCCGATCTCATTACATTCGAGAGTTTGGAAACGATAATCTCTTCCGCCAAGAGAACTTCTGCGACTTCACTGTCGTCAACGCAGGACTGGTATATCTGGCGATCGAACAGCTCGTTAGAGAACACCGTTATACACCGTATAATCTTGATACCACGAAACCCGTTTACATCGCTTTTGACATCGCGTCTAAGGGCAAAGAGTCCGATAGTACTGCGGCAGTAATGTTCCAGTACATTAACAACCGCATGATAATGTACGACTGCTTCGAGAGCAGGGGCATAGCCCTGGTCGAGGCAATGCAGGAAATCATGAAGAAGCCGTACGCGCACATGATACGCATGGGCATACTGCCGTGGGACTCCGAGCGCTCTGCATCGTCGCAAACTCCGATTGAAGAAGCGAGAGCCATGTTCCCGAAGATTAACTGGCATGCTCTCGACAAAGAGCGCGTTGACCGTGGCATCAGGCTCGTGCGCGAGCAGCTGCCGAACATGATTATCAACAGCGAGAACTGCGGTTGGCTCATGGAGTGTTTCCAGAACTACGAGTACAAGCGCCTTGAGCGAGCCGATGACTGGGCTGCTAAGCCGATGCACAACAAGTTTTCACATATGATGGATGCCTGTCTCCAAGAAGATACACTTGTTGAAACACTAGCTGGAATAAGGAAAATATCTGAAATACCAGAGTGTGGTTATCTGTTTACGCCACAAGGATTTTTACCATACTGGAACTGTGGTGTGCGGAGGAAAGACAATATCTGGTATGATATTGAACTTGAATCTGGTGAAATAATTTCTTGTACCGCTGACCATGTTTTTCCTACCATTGATGGTTTAAAATATGCGGAACAACTGACGCTTTCCGATATGTTATGGTATAATAATATCGCAAACAGTCCATTGGAAAGGTTATATAATGGTAGACAAGAGAACTCTCAGGGAATCACCGAACGCAATAGAGCAGATAGAGTGGAATGGAAAGATGTGGTCGCTCTATCGAGGCGAGCGTTACTTTCAACGCAGCGGAGAACGCCTCCACCGCGCTGTATACAAGCATTACTTCGGGGAGATACCGAAGGGCTATCATGTTCATCATGTGGACGGAGATGTCAGGAACAATTCGCCAGAGAATCTAATTCTGATTTCAGCTTCGGAGCATATAAGTATGCATATGTCAAGCCCAGAAAATATAGAGAGACAGAGAAAAATAGGGAAGAAAACCTGGAAGAATCTGGACGAAAAAAGAAGAGAATGGGCAAAGACGGAGGAAGGGAAAGCCTGGTACAAGGAACACTGGAAGAACAGTATTGGGAAATCAATGACTCCTATCGAAAAAGAGTGCCCACACTGCCACAAGAAATTTATCTCAAGGGATCATCGGAAGAGTGCAAGGTATTGTTGCGCAAACTGCAAGATGAAAGCAGCACGTCGAAGATCAAAAGGATTACCAGAAGATGCTGTACTTCCGAAGCGTGGTGCCTCGAAGTCGAAGGACAACTCTTCTACGCAAACGGAATCTTAACTAAGAATTGCCGCTATGCTGCTATGGGCTTGAAGGAGATTCAGTACTTCAACCTCAACGACGACGGTAGCGAGACGCTGGACTGGAACATGACCTATGAGGGAATGTTCGAGGAGCAGAAGCCAGAGTACGACGGAGACCCGATCTGGATGACGGAGAAGCAGCGCAAGGAGAAGAGGACTAATGCAGGACTCTACTACTACGGGTGAGTACTGGGAGTTCAGCTTCGAAGACCCGAAGCCGCCAGTGAAGCCCAATCCTAATCCACACATGTCTACAGGCTACCTAGAGGGAGCTGGAAAGTGGGAGAACTTCACTGACGATAAGCTGTACGAGGCCGAATGCTTGCTCAGAGCGTTCCTCGAAGACAAGAAGAACAACGACTACAAGTGGAACAAGCAGAGCAAGTGGCGCAAGTACACGTGTAGGATGATGTTCGAGATACTGTACGGCAGGGAGTGGAGTCCGCAGGAGTCCGCTATCACGAGCCGCTTGTCGAAGCTCATGGGCTACTACAGTACCAGAATTCTCAAGAGCGGTACGACCATCCGTGGAAAGAACACCAAGAAGAAGGTGTACATCCTGTCTGCCAAGCGTCTTGAGAAGCCGCCGTACAGCCTGAAGCTGAGACTAGAGTGGCTGACCGAGAAGAACGAGCTACCGTGCTGGCAGAACATGAAGCTGCCGAAAGACCTGAAGCCAGGACACGCACGGAGTCCGAAGACAGACGCTAACATGCAGGCACGAAGGCAGAAGCACTACGAAGCGTGGAAGGTAACGCAGAACAATGCCAACAGAAAACTCAAATCAGAGCGAGACGAGAAGTGGGTCTGGGACGCTTTCCAGGGAAAGCGAGTACCAGAGTCAGAACTATCAGAACCTGCTCGCGAAGCTCGACAGAAAACCCTACGAGAAGCAGAGCATCGATGATCTGCTCACGGACTTCTGTCTGCTGAAAACCATGGGCGAGGTGGCGTATAGCCGTGAGGTAAGCGAGAACGCACGGAGCTATACGGTCACGAGCATGATATACAACGCCGTGGTTGAGGTTGATGTTGAGCTGATTAAGACGATTATTCTGCGTGTTGACGGTACTGTTCCGAGCGAGAAGAACAGGGAGAGCTACGCCAACCTGTTCGGAGACGCGCTTGACGACGTGCTGAGCTACGACAGGGCTGACCAGATGATGGTGACGAGTAATGACACGCCTATCATAGCCATGGCCAAGGCGCTCATCTACGCAGCCACACAGCCCGTTGGCAGCAACTACCAGAAGCGCAAGGAGCGCAACCTCGCAGCAAGCATTATCCTAGAGCGAGTCGGCGGTCGTAAGATAGAGCCGAAGATGCTCGCTATAGATACAGTCTATGTTGAGCCTGACTGGATGCTCGAAGGGGGTGACGAGGTTGCCGACCAAAGCGGAAGTCCGAGCGATGAAACAGGACAAGCTTAAGGAGCAGTGCGACTCCTGCAAGCTGTACAAGAAGGATAACAAGCACGGAGGATGCGAGATACGCTACAAGCTGGTTTCACAGAACAGTGACGTTGCATGGAAGAACGAACACCTGTTCTTGAATAACGGAAGTTGTAAACAGTTTAAGGAGAAACGATGATTGACTTCAATGATGAGAAAAATGCTATTATCATGCCTGTATACCCGTTCACCGAGGTAGAGGCAAGCGAGTACATGGCGTTCGATGTTCTCAACGCCGCAAGCAGGTGTAAGGAAACGTGTGAGGTACTGCTCGACATGCTACGCAGGAAGGAGGAAAAGAATATCTCGGAAGAGGAACTCGAGCTGTACATCAGGGAGTATATTATCAGGAGTGCAAACGTAGTCCAGACGACAGTGAACCTTCTCGCTGCCATGTTCGGCGGCAACAACGAGGAAGCACAAGAAGCTATCAACGCCTGTATCGTTGAGCTGACTAAGCAGAACATCCAGCGCGGGTTCTACGGGGAGATTGAAGAACAGGAAGAAGAGCAGGAGGAAAACAATGACGGAGCAGATGAACAATAGTGAACACAACGCAGTCTATAAGCCAGCTCACTACGAGAAGGACGGATATCCGAGCACTCAGGTCATGGTGCGAGCGATGTTCGCTGGTACAGAAGGGAAACTCCCTCTATCTGTATATCCGTGGTGGAAGGACGCTTTCAAGTATCTGTTTAGATGGCCTCTCAAGAATGGAACTGAAGATTTGCTTAAGGCAAAACGGTGTATTGATATGATCCTGGAGGAGCTTGAAGCTAACGAACTTCAGGAAAAAGTTCTTAATATGACTGATGAAGAAGCTAATTACTACAGCGCATATGTAGCGATTCACGGAAATGCGGTGCATGAAAAATGAATGAACTTCTTAAGGAACTTGGAGATAAGTTCGTAGAGATGCAGAACTTATTTCTTGAGATGTCTATTCTGATTTCCAAAATTGAAATGGAAAACGACAAGGAGAAACATGCGTAAACTAACCGCACTCATAGCGGTTGCCGTCGTGCTGGGAACACTATTCGGGTGTTCCCAGCCGCAAGGCACTGCTAACAACGAAGAACAGTTTATCAGTATCAGCGATTCCAAGAAGAGCGTTCGGATTATTAGTGACATTGCTGGTAAAGCCAAGAACCAGATTGAGGCTGCTAAGGCAGAAGCCGAAACCGAAGAAGCTACTGAAGAAGCGTACGAGGAAGAGTACTATGAGCCAGAGTACTACGGCTATACCACGGGTTATAGCGGTGTGAGCGGTGATCCTGACGGGTTAAACAGTTTCGTCGGCATCATCGATGGCCCGAACGGTACACGAGAAACTGCTTACAGCTCGAACAAGGCGTATCACTACCGCACATCCGAGTGGGCGCCCGACGAGTACGGCTTCTACAGGACAGACGAGGGCTACTACGTTGTGGCCTCGAACGATTATGAACAGGGTACGGTCATAGAGACCAGCCGTGGAGAAGCAATGGTGCTAGACGGGGGTTGTGACAGTGGAATCGTCGATTTCTACACAAATTGGTAAGGAGTAAAATGAATGAATTGAAACCATGTCCATTCTGCGGCGGCGAAGCGGAAACGCTAACAGCAGAGAGCATGCATGGTGGCTATCTGTTCGGCATCATGTGCAACGACTGCCGTTCACGTGGAGATGTTTACGGCACCGAATCCGAAGCAATCGCCGCATGGAATAGCCGAGCGGAGCGCACTTGCGAGTTCAATATCAAGGACAACATGAACGAAACCGAGGGTATGGGCGATGTATGGATTGAGTGCAGCGCATGCAATTGCGTGTTCGACTTCTACGCCGACGAATGGCTGATGAAGATGAGTTACTGCCCGAACTGCGGCTGCAAGGTAATCGGAGGTTGACATGTGGGAGATAGCAGCACCGTTCGCCATGTACGAAGTCAGCGATAGCGGCGAAGTTCGCAACATCAAAACGAAGCGTGTTTTATCGCAGCAGGTGAACAACCGAGGATATGCGAAGGTTTTTCTTTCAGACTGCGGAAAGCAGAACGGTGTTCTCGTTCATCGTCTCGTAGCTACGGCTTTTGTTATGAACGATGACCCGAAAAACAAAACGCAGGTGAACCACATCAACGAGGACAAGACGGACAACCGAGCCGTGAATCTCGAATGGGTCACTCCATCGGAGAACATCAATCACGGTACAGGTATTGCACGACGGGCGGCAGAGCAATCAATGCCAGTCGTGATGATTTACAAAGGCTTGTCAGTGATGTTTGACTCCGCTCATGACGCGGAGAAACGAACAGGCATACCAGCGAAAAGCATTCAGAAATGCTGCACGGGAAGGTTGCAAACGACTCATGGAGCATCGTTTGCGTATCTTGGCGCGAAGGTGGTGGACGAATGAGCGCGGTTTTAGGGGCGCGTTGCCCTTGGATGGACGACGGGAGATGCCATACCAACTGCATGCTGTTCGTCACAGCGGTAGATACTGACATGGTCAGCGGCTCGACGATCGAGGGCAAGGGGCATTGCGCCATCGCCATAGCCGCCTCCCATATCGCGAGCGAGAGGCACTATGGCGGCAACTACCTCGTGAAGACGGTGGCCTACAACGATAAGGTGGTGGGCGAATGACCGAGTACATCATTGACTGGGATACGGGTCTCGTGATTGACACGTTTTCCAAGAACATGTTGCGCGAAGAAATCGTGCGGTGCCGCGATTGCAAGTTTGGTGTTGACGGCGGGAAGTATTGCGCCGAAGGCTGCGCCGATAGCTGGGACTGGCGCAACGTCGAGCCTTACGGCTTCTGTGCATGGGGAGAAAGGAAAGAAGATGCCTAAACTAACTTACGTACGCTGCGAACGCTGTGGAAGACTGCTGCCTACGGAGAAAGGACGCAAGCGTCTTCTCGGGCAGCGCGAATATCGCAAGAACCAGTGGAGTACTGTTGGAGATAAGTTCTATCTGTGCTATGACTGCTATGATAGGCTTATCAAGAAAATCAAGAAATGGATATACTAATGGGAAAGAAATCTATAATGAAAGGTCGTGATGGTGAACGAGAGGTCGCGAAGATTCTTAGAGAGCGTGGGTACACGAGCGCCAAGAGAGGAGTACAGTACCACGGTGGAGAAGACTCTCCCGATGTCACGGGTATTCCCAACGTACATATCGAGGTTAAGCGAGTCGAGGCTCTCCACCTCTATCCTAGTCTCGAACAGGCGAAGAGGGATGCTGGAGATGGTGAGATACCAGTTGTCGTGCATAGACCGAATCGGAAAGAATGGGTAGCGATCCTACCGTTCGACGACTTTATCACGCTTTGCCAAGACAGAGACGAGTGGATTGAGTTATAATAAGAGTGCTGTGCAGAATTATTAGCCAACGGTTTGCACACTGAGCACAGTAAAAAGCCCCTGGGGAGAAATCCCTGGGGGCTATTTTTTACCAGTGGAGAGGATGCCAGAAGAAGTTGTGCTCGTTGTTGAAATACAGGTCGGCAGTGTACCACGGTACCATGAGGTGCTGTGTGCGTCTAGGCCACTCGTTAGGAGAGCATACCCTGTCAAGACCTTCTGGATTATTGATAGGATACGGATGTGGAATGATGAGATAGTCTGCGTTCATTTTTTTCTCCTTACACCGCTATTACTTGAGTAAGCACCCAGTAGTTGCTGTTGAAAGTAATGCCGCTCACAATGCCAGTCGCCGTGATACTAGCGTCACGATCATCAACGTACTCCGTGAAGCCTGGTGTTTTTGCCATTCAATCACGCCCTTATATACAAAAGTTGATATGCGATACTCACACTTGCGTTGTTCGGGTTATAGATAAACGCCGTGACGGTGACGGTCGAACCATTCTGTGACGCACCTCTATCTGTCGGATATACGGTTGCGTCACCAGATGCGTACATTGCCAATGGCGCTGTAACTAACAGCTTGTAACCGCTTGGCGCATTGTGTGTGAACGACACACCGCCAGAGTATGCGCTTTTAGTTTCGTTGTACTTTTCAGCGATAACCAAATCCAACACGCCGAGATTCGCCAGCGCACCCGCCGCCGTGGTCGCACCAGTGCCGCCGAGACTCACAGGCCAGATGCCAGAAGACGCTCCAAGCGCGTTCCTGAAAGCGGATGCTGAAGAGACGCCGTAGATCATGTTACCGTTAGCGTCGAATCCTACCTCAATGGAGTTGTAGTTGGTGCTGCTCCCGCCGTAGGATGAGACGCCCATCTGCATCGTCTCGCGCCCATTCGAATACTGGACGGGCTGGATGTAGCCGATCTGCTTGCCATCTTTGTCGCAGACCTCGAAACCAGTACCGCCGCCGTAGATGTCGCCGCTCCCAGGGTTGCCGCGCTCGATGCTGCTTGAAAGCGTTTTGACCCTGTAGTTATCTACTAGAAGATTTCCAGTCATCGTACCGCCAGCAAGAGGAACAGCGCCGAGATTTTCGAGAGCGTCAGGAGCATTGTCTGCGCCCGTGCCGCCGTTGGCAACGGGAACAAGCAGCTCTTCGCTGCTCCAAGCACCGTTTTCAACTGCAAGCACCTTGCCGTTATCTGAAGAAGTAACGGAAGGTAGCTGTGAATCAGCGTTGAGCGTAAGCGTACCGCTTGAGTAGCTGCTGCTCATGTTAGAACCAGCGGCAATCTTCGACATTGCCTCACGCGTTGTGACAGACCAGCCATTAGTCTTATCCAGCTTGTAGATAAACACCTGGTCGCCCTGCTGCGTTGCCGTGTGGCTAGAGACGGAGCGGTAGTATTGGAACTCGACGTTTGTAGGTGCCGTTTCGTTGTTAACGTAGGCCATGAAAGCCATGCGCGTCTGCGCACCGCTTGCAGGATTACTGTTGGACGATGCGCGGCAATAGACAACACTGTTAGAGTTATACGCAGTGATGAAATCATCCCACGTCGAACTACCGTAAGAAAGGATAGTCATAGTGGGTGGTATATCCAGCGTAACCACGCCAGAATTACCGTTGACAGATTCGACGTAAGTTAGCTCATTCATGTCGTAGAACCTCACAGTCCCGTTTGCCGATGGCAAGTCAACAGCTGGCACGTCTGAATAGGTCGTGCCCATCAGCGTAACGTCTGCCATAGTGTCTCCTAACTAATGCTTAGAATCTTAGTTGTAGCGTCCTGGCTGATTGTAGGCATTTCAAGCGAACCCTCAACGCCGAGAATTGTCTTGCCGTTGAGAATGTTCTGCGCAAGACAGTCAGACACGCCGCTAAGTGATACGGTACCGCCAGACGTGTAGCCAGCAGGGATTGTAACGGTTCCAGCCTTAGTGCTGATCGTGCCGCCAGTTGCGCCGTTGTTCGGCATTGTGCCAACAATCTCGCCAGAAGAATCAAAGGCAACGTCGCCTTCGAGAAGATGAGAGGGGGGGAGAATGGATGCTGCAGCAGCATCGTAGAAGTTACTCGGAATCGGGTTAACGATAATGTTAGCGTTGAGCTTATAGTCCATTGTGTGCAGAACATGTGTTTCTTTTGTAGGAGTCACTATGTATGCACCTCTGTAGATTCCGCTCATGTCCTCTTCGGCAGGAGTGTACTTATCGAGTTCTATGCGGCGCTCGTCGTCCGTTATCCTCCTGTTGTTCTCCTGGATATACGTCTGACGGTTCGTCATGTTCCTGTTTTGGTTTGTCCTGTACGTCAGAGGAGCCGAACTGTTTCTGTTTTTTGTCGGATCGTACTTCATCTTTTTCCCCGAACTATTTTTGCTACCTTTTTAATTATATGCTGAAACATAAATGAGATCTTTTTTGTATTCAACTTCAATATCTGATGAAACAGTAGCAATAATAGATATATTAGAATTATCTTTAATTTGAGGCATGTCGATTGTGCCGAGGCCGATTGTTTGAGGTGTGGCAAGGTAGTAATACACATTCTGATTATTGGAAGTAAGCCACGTCTTGAAATCACTTGAAGTCGAATCGGGAACGCGTACGCAGAAATTACTGCTGTTATCAAAACAACAGGCATCAACAGGCTTCGTGTTGACGCTGAATCCGGACAAAGTGTACGAAGTTGCGAAATCGCAGATTGGCGGGTGCGCGTTGCCGATATTCGTTGGTGCGCTGTTGATTTTCGTGTAGTAGCAGTATTGCCCGTTGCCGTCCCAACTTGAGTATGCCAGCCATGTTTCGCTGCCGTTGAGAGTAACAACCCCAACGCGCTTCTCCAACGTCACCGCGCCCGTGCTATCCACCGTGAGAACGTCCTTCGTGCCATCGGGCAGCGAAGCTAGGACGTTGCCTTGCAGGTCGATAGGCGTTACAACGCCGTCGATGCTGATTCCGAAAACACCATCAACAGGTTCCACCACTTCAACAGGTACGGGACTACTCGGTGTAGGCGTGCCGTCCTGTACCGCCTTGCCGTCCACCGTGAGACCATGAAGTTTTGATTTTGCAGCATTACTAAGAGTTATAGAAGTACCGCTAACTTTTTTGTACATTTTATTAATAAGTTTTTGACTTGCATTAATTATTTTACCTGGTACAAACATGATAGATATCCTAGTCTATGTCGGTATCTTCTTTATCTTTTTCATCTTCTTTTTCTGGTTTATCTTTTTTATTTTCTTTTTTATTTTTTCCAGTATCCATAGTACCGATATCGAGACAGCCAACCATGCCGAGAACGTTGTCGATAGCTTCGATGAGAGTCTTGGTCTCGGTTCTCGGTGGAGTCTGAATACGAGTGACCTTCATGCCGTCGTCATAGCTCTCGGAGACGATGGTGACGGTAGCGTCGTTCGTAGTAGGCGAGTTGAACAGCGGCATGTTACCGCCGTAAGGCTCCATGATACCAGAACAACAGTCTTCGAACATTCCCATTTAGCTCACCTCTACTATGCACGCTTCTTATATCTCTCTTTTGCTTTTTCGTATACTTCATTAGTATAAGTATCTTTATTCATTGGTGTACCATATAAATTAGTTTTATTTATATAATCTTGTAAATTATTAGATAAAAGAATATTAGTGTAAGAGTCATTAATAAATTGTCTATCTTCATTTGTAAGAGAATTATTTGAATATCTTTCTTTAAGATTTTCAAGTCTATTTTCATCAGCAATTGGATACCCTGGATAATAAGTATATTTTGGCGACATTAACCAAAAATCTCTTTCATCAAAGAAAGCTGGTTCATTATATAGATTTTTGTTAGTCATTTTATTATAATTTTCAATTGCTTTAATTTTGTTTTCATCTGTTTGATTTTTTGTAAGATATATAGCATCTGGAAGATAGCCAACACTCATATCATTAATATTTAATTGATTTGAAATTGGTCTTTCTTTTTCTTTTTGAAGCCAATGATCAAATAAACCAGTATTCATTAAATCATCTTTAAAAACACTATTATTACGCAATGGCGTAAATTGGCCTTCTGGAATTAGATAATTCCATTTTGAATTTGAGTTGTAGATGTTTTCTTGGTTATTAATTGCGTCACCAATATATTTAACTACATTATCTAAGGAATAATTTTCTCTAGTATCATTATTTGGAACAAAATTATTTACTGCATTTTGAGCAAAATTAGAAGCATTTGAGCTAAGGTTATTAAATGAATTTTTCCAAGAAGGCTGTGAGTAATTAAAAAAACTAGAGCCAAAATTATTTCCAACATTTGAAGCAAAATTAGAAATATTCTTTATAAGATTATCAAACAAGCCCATTTAACTCACCAAAGCCCTTCTCAGATTATTATAGTCGTTGATGTAGTGGTGGATTTGGAACTCGGTTCCGTGCGCATCGAGATAGTGGTCGTGCGCGTCGAAGCCGTACTGAGTTCCGATAACGTCTTGCTGCATGTAGAACTTCATGTTGAAGTGCGTGAGACGGAAACGAGCCTTGCCCTTAATCCTGATTCTCAGGCTCTCAACGTACTTGTCAATGCGAATCCACTCAATATAGTTACGCATTTCTGTAGTCTTTCCGTGATTATTACGTCCTCCACGACAGTTAAGCTGTTTCTCAATGCTAAAGCTGCGACCATAGTAGTCAGTACCCTCAACGAGAATTGTTGGAGGCTCATTAGGGTCGCTGATAAAGTAGTCGAAACGGAACTCGAGTTGCTGAACATACGTGAGAGCTTGCATCGGTTCTTTCGGCATTAGCTCGCCAGTTTCGAGAAGTACGTTGAAGTACGGGGTAATGGCGTTCTGCTCGGAGGTCGTAGGGTAGAGGAACACGTAGTTGTCTGTGATAACGCCAAGACCCTCAATGGCCTGGTCGCTGTCAACAGCGAAGATGTGGTGGATAACGTCTGGATCTTCACCGAAATCGTAGCCGATCTTCTCGTCGTGGGTGAACGTGTACCAGCTTTTTTTATCGATGTCGTAGCAGAAGATAACGTTGTCGAGACGTACTGTACCACCAGGATTACCGCCCTCGCTGAGAGCAAGGTAGATAACGTCGTCGATACAGACCATACGGGAGTTCTTGAGCCGTTCTCCGATGCGGTCTGTAAATACTGGCTGGATAATCGAGCTGATGTTCTCGCTCTTCATCTGGCTATTGTACTCCATAGCCATGGTTGTGAGCATCAGGCCGTAACGAGAGAAGCTATAAAGACCATCAGTGTATACGCCGTAGCCCCACCTGCTGTTACAGCCAACAACGTTGGAAACTTCTTCATACATGTATCCCTTATAGCTAATTTCGTTTGTAATGGTAATATTCGTCTCAACGAGGTTAAAGCGCTTTACATTTGTCGTGTTAGCATTGCCGCACATGATAGTAACAATATTGGCACCAGAAACGGTTTTCCACTTTGCCGTGCCTTTAACCTCGTAGCCAGAGCCAGGTTCGATATCTACCCAGGCACCGCCGAGACCACGTGCTACACTTAGCTCAGAGCCAGGATTGCCGCCGATATAGAGGCGGTAAGGATAGAGCGGGTCTCCCCAGTAGTAGAGACGGCTGTCGTGAACAGCGAAGTGACGGGCGCTTGGGCCACACGTGTCGTTCTTAACAGGGACGCTGAGCTGGCTGTTAGTCCACTGGCCAATATCGGTCATGTTGCCGAGCCACGTGTAAGACCAGCTCGTAGAATTTTCTCCAGGATCTACGTCGATGTGGCCTACGAACACGAGATTAGTGTTCTCGGTGTCACGGGCATAGAAGTCAATACCAGTGATTCCAGTACCGAGATGGACGTTCGGGTCGTTGTTGCGGGACACCTTAACGTATCTCGCACTGCTCCACAGCGTCGGAGAGAACTCTGTGTAGATAGTGGTAACGTCCGAGGGCAGAGTGCTACCGAAACGCGTTGTGTACGCATAGCACACCTCGATACGCACAGCGTGTGCGTCTGTAATAGCGCCCGTGTCTGGATTAACGGTTCCCTCGGAAGCAGTGCTACCGTAGCTCATTCCAACAACGCTGAGAACAGGTTTGTCTGAAGCTTCTACTGGGTCTGCAACAGTAGGGTTAGAGATAACGATACTGCTGATTAAGCTGTTCGTAAACCAGTTAGTTGTCTGGATTGTGATGGTGTCGTTTATCTCGTCGTAGTTAAGCTTGGCTACGAACACAGCGCCTTTCTGCGTTCTCCTGTTAAAAGCGGTAACGATGAGGTTATCCTCGTAAGCGCCGATTTCGCCGATTTCCCAGTGCGGTGGATCGTAGCCAGTTGAAACGTCACTGTTAATCACGTCGTCAGAGTAGGCGAGCTTAATAGTATTCCAGTCATTGCTGTTGAGCTTCTGAAGCTCTACAACGTCAATCCAGCGCATGGTGCTGAGGTCTTCCCAGGTGTAACCGTTATCGTTAAGATAACCCCACGTAGCAGAGCCAGTAATGTTCGTGTCACGGAAGATAATCCGCTCGTACCAAGAGTCTGGGTCATCGTAGCGGATAGCACAGAACAGCCACTTGTGGAACATGCAGCAAACACCAGTAAACTTAAAGTTATCGAGAGTAACGCCGATAATGTGCGAGTCCATTCTCGTCTCGATAGACAGAGTATCTGTAGTAACGAGATTGTTCTGAACCATGAGATAGTTCTTCGGAAGATTGGTTTGCTGGTGTGCGTAGCGTGCTGTTTCGAGCGGTTGCCACGTGAGCGGCGCGTCAACATAGCTCACGCCGTTCCAGTTGCGGTAAGAGAGAACCCTCGGTTCTGAAGCTTGTATGGCTTTTTCTGTAGCTGTTTTGCTACTGTTTTTCCTAGCCATTAGATCACCTCAATGTACCCTGGAACATCCCATTCAAGCCAGTCGGCATCCGTAGCAGCAGCATCGTTCTGGCGCATTTGACTGAGGATACGCTGAGCCGCATCTTGCAGCCCAGCGACCCTCGCAAGAGCAGGAGGACTGCCTTCAGCATGTCGCGCTGCCGTAGCCATTATAACGTAGTTCGGGTCTGGGATCTCAGTGAGATAGACATCGCTGATTTTTTTGCAAGGATGAGGCCAAGCACCATCTGGCCCGTACTGTACAATACTGTTTAAGTTTTCATCAACAGTATAAGGCTCTGACTCGCAGTACATGTTACACACGTGGAACGGCTTAATATGTTTCTGAACGTCGCCAACGAGAACCATCTTGGACTCGAACGGAGTAAGAGGACGGTTGAACATAATCTTATCGCCGTGGACAACTGCCTTAAGGCTGATGTCGAGAATGTGGTTAACGGCAACACCGTTTACCTGAACCTGCCTGAGATGCCGCTGGTCGCCAGAAGATGATATCGGCACTGGAATGAAGTGAACCTCGTCGATAATATACTTAGGAATTACAATATCCTGACCGTCTTCGTCAATTGCATGTTCTTCTTCATAGCCCTTAATAGGATGGAGACGGAGGGTATCGTGATGGAGGGTTGAGAGCTTGTAGACATCGGGCGGTATTGAGAACTCTACGATATCATTCCTGATGTTATCGCAACAGCCGAAAACAACCGTATCACGGAGCCACGTCCAGTCCTCAACTGCTTCGAGTTCCCTGAGAACGAGGTTGGCTTCTGTAAGAACCTCGCGGTACTTGTCATCGTTAGGCCAGAAGTCGAGCAGGGTTTTCTCCTGCATGTAGTAGACCTGCTGGACAAAATCGTAAGGCGATATGCCAGTGCTCATTGTAGAAATCATGTTACACCGCCTTAGCTTCTCGGATTATAGCTTGCAAAGTTTTCACGCTGATAATTATAGCCAGGAAAAGCGAGTTTTTGTATAACTCTCCTGCCCATAGGATTAATTTTGCTATTAACCTTAGTAGGAGCAAAAGCACCTGCAGCAGTGTTAACTTTACCAACGTTGCCGAGAGCCTTGTTACGCGCTTCGGCAACAGCATTGTTCGGGCGAATATAGTCAACAATTCCGTTAGTGTCTGGAATGTTCGGATTGTTGGCAGTAGCTTTGTTTGTAAGCATCTTAAGAAGTTCTGTCATCTTATAAGTTTCAGCAGCATTATTCTTAGCGATAGTAGCCTTAATGGTACCCTGGTCTTCATCACCGCTAACGCTACCGTTTTTGTCCTCGTCAAAGCCGAGCTGCTGGGTAAGCTCTTTACCAGCGTTCTTTTCATCGTAGGCCTGCTTGCCGAGCTTACTGTTAATGTTAGCGATATTGCCGAGATAGTTGTTGTAAGCCTCATCGAACGCGCTGTTGGTGCGGATAACCTGCTCGTTATAGTCGCTAATGAGGTCTGCGTTAGCCTGGTACCAGTTGTTGTAAGCTTCATCCTGGTTTTCTTTCCAGGTGTTAATCAGCTCAACGTCAGCCATATCATCGAATCGGCTCATGCCTTCTTGCAGGTCTTGCAAGCCAGAGCCGTAGGCAGCGTTGCCCATAGTGCGGCGCATGTTGTTGAGAACGCTCTGCTCTTTCTGCTGGTTTGGTTGCCACTCGCTATTGCGTGCGAGCTGTGCGTTCTTCATGAGCAGCTGCTGAGCATTGTTTTTACGCTGGTCTTGGATATTGTTAAGAGCATCTTTACCAGCTTTGGCGGTTGCAGCGTTCTGCTTACCTAGAGCAGAGGCAGCGTTGGCTAGTTGCGCATCAAGATCTTCGGTATCGATAGGGTCTTTAGCTTTAGAATAGGTGACGTTATAGCTGCCACCCCCGCCACCGCCATAACCGCCACCCCAGCTACCGCCAGTATCAGCAGGAGCAGAAGAAGCTACAGTAGAAACTTGTGCTTTTTTAGGCGCTGCCATAATAACTCCTAACTATTTAAATCAATACCAAGTGGGCCAACTAAGCGGCTCGGAGCAATTGAGTTTTGATATGCCCATTCTTCTTTTTCACTAAGATCTTTAGTTGCTTTATCATGAATATCGTTTGCATAATTATATTTTGCAATGTTATCTGCTGTTTGAATACCGTAATCTTTATTTCTCCAAAGAATACTATCAAGATAATTTTCAAAGAAATTAGCTTCATCAGTTTGCGGATTATAATAAGGTTTAAGGACTTGATTATCATTTGCAAAGTATTCAAAATTGGATTTAAGAGGATTATTTCTTCCGCTATTCTTATAGTCAAGGAATAAGTCATTACCTTCTTTATCAAATTTTTCTCCAGTTTTCCCAATACGATAAGGCTCATTTGCTTTTTCAAATAAAGCATTAAGAACGCCTTCTGTAATTTGGCCTTTATTAATCTTCCCGCCTTGTTTATCAAGAAGGTCAAGAGCTGCATAAAGCGCTCTATCATTTTCATCAAGCTTACCAAGAATATCTGCATTATCTCCAAGCATTTTGAGATAATCAGGTTGCGATAACGGGTCTTGAAGCATCTGCATACTATTAAGAAAATTAAGATGGCTGAGAATATCTGAAGAACTGCTGCCAAAATTTCTCCAAGTTCTAGCGTTTGGATCAGCGGCGGCTTCATCAAATACAAAGATATTATCAATATCATTAAGCCAGTCCATTACTTTATTCATATCTTCACGGATGATTCTGCCGTTTTTATCACGCTTAAGATCGCCTATAGCACGATTGCCATTTTCATCACGCTCATATTCATAATAAGGCTCCCAGCCACGCTCAATCATGTATTCCCACATGGGATCATCGGCACCATATCTAAATGCACCAAAATCTGAAAGTACTGATAAACCATTTCTGTCAAGAACATCATTATATTCTTTACCGCCAGGAGTATTAAGAAGATAAAAGTTTCTGTCTTCAACATATGGAGATTCTTCTTCAATACCTTCATATTGTTTTTGTGAACGCAGCGGCATAGTACGTGTTGGATTCCAAAGAATTGGTTTTTCTTTATTATTATCTTGGCTATCTTTATATGTTCCAAATAATTCACTTGCATGAAGAGATGGCATAAGACTATTGTAATTATTAGGATTAAATTCTTGATTAGGATTATAAAACATTGCGGCAATATTAGACATTGGATTCATTGACCAAAGATTATAATCTTTTAATTGTCTACCGTAATCCCATTTACCAGTATTAGGATTATAACGTGTTAAATCACGTGGCCCAATACCACCCATAGAACCGTAATAATCTCTCGTGTTTGCGCTAAGAACTCCTTGTGCGAGTAATGGATTTGTGTTAGAAGCAAGACCATGTTCATACCAATTTGAATCAGAATTCATAAGATCATTAAACATGGCTTGTTTATTAGCTTGTATTCTTGCTTTTTCTTCATCAGAAATAGGAGAATGGTATGTTCCCTTTTGGGCTTCATGTTTTTCTCTATTCATAGAATCAATAAGAGCTGCGCCGAGAATTCCACTCTCTGCCCCGCCAATGCCGAGCATCCAAGGAAGATAATTAAATTCAAGTGGTTTACCAAGATTACCAATTTCTGCTGAAATAGCATTTTTTAAATCTTGAGAGCCATAAGCAGGATTTAAATCTTGTAAATTATATTCTCCTTTACTAAAAGATTTTGATAAATCTTTTATACTAGGAATTTTTTCACTAAAATTAACTGGCTTTTCTGGTTCAAAAATTGTTTTATAAATACCATTTTCATTAAAGATATTAGATACTTTATCTTTACCTTTATTTAAAGTTCCAGAAATTTTATTATTAACATTATTTTTTAAAGAATTTAAATTAGATACAATTTTATTTCCTGATTCATTAATTGCTCTAATTGGCTTAGGCATCTTGGTTTCATTTTTAATAACAGATGGAATAAATTCATTAGGATTTAAAGATTGATAAAATGATCCTTGGTTTGTAGCATCTTTCCAAGAACCAAGATTAGGAGAAATTTTATTTCCTTTAAAAAGATTTTCAATAGGCGCTATACCAGCACCAGCAGTAGGAAGAAACATACTGCCAGCAGATGCAGATTGAAGAAGACCTTGCCCAGTAAGATCAGACCATTCTTGAAGTTCTTCTGGAGAAAGCCTAGACATTCGTTCACCAGAGGGCATAGAAGAATTTTCATTTTCTTTTCCATTATATTCTAAAGCGGCCTTAGTACCTTGTTCTTTAGATCCATTCCAAGCCCATTCAGGAGCAAAAATATCAGCAGTTGAAACTAGCGGAGAATAAGAAAACATATCATTAAAAAATCCGCCAACACCTTTAGTTCCAAGAGCTTCATCAAGTGCTTTGTGCCACGGTGCTCGTTCTCTGTTTTCTTTTCTACTTTGACCAGAGCCTGAATTAATAATGTATCCGCCTGGGCCAAGCAAAGTTTTACCAATATTTTTAGCAGTATCTTGAATTAAATTATTTGTTTCTTGATTGGCAGATGCTTGCTGTGGAAAAGCTAATGGCCCAATAACTGGGCCAAGAAGAGAACTGCCAACCATTTTAGGAATATCTATATTACCCCAAATATTTTCAAGATTTGTTTTATTTTCTTTATTATTATTAACAGCTTTAGAAACATTATCGAACAATGAATCTTCATCAAAGACATCACTAATATTGTTTAAACCATCTTTAAAATTTTTAGTAAGCTCTTGAATGTTAGGAGTCTTCGGAACAAAATCAATATTATTAAAAGCAGAGTTAGCAGTCTGGTTAATTAAATCTAGAGCAGAAGGCTGGTAGTACTTAGGCTCTTCTTTCTTAACAGCAGCATTACCCCAGTTATTATTAGTAATAGGAGTATAGTTAGGAATATAGGCTTTTCCAAAATTATTGGCAAAATTAGTGGCAATATTCTTAGCACCATTAACAATATTATTAAGAACAGAACCAAAGCTGCCACCACCACTTGAACTAAAGCTATTGTTTCCTGAACCAAATATTCCATCTAAGAATGCCATTTCTATCTCCTATCAAGAAAGGGGCTGCGGGCTACACGAGCCTACAGCCCCTGGGGTCCCTATGCTGCTTCCAGTTTAAGCAGTGGTAGCAGACTCGGGTTCTTCGAGAATACGAATCGGAATCGCGAAGACACCAGTGTTCTCGTTGTCGTCAACGATCGGGATAATACCGTGCGACAGGCGCTCGATAACCCACGCGTCGTACTTAACGTCCATGACGCACTCGGTGAACTTACCGCGAGTGCCGCCCTCGCCAGTAAGCATCTGGCTGTACTCCTGCGACAGCTGTGCAGCAGGACGGTAGACAGCGCAACCGATGACACGGCGCTTGGTAATAGCACCAGACGGGCCAGCGGTAACATTGTCGGGGAACTTGCCACTAGAAACAGGCAAGCCATAACCAGCGCCAGGAGCAGACCACGGATAGTCGGTCGGCTGACCGAACATCGCGTTAACACCGCTAAGAGCACCGCCAGAAGCAGCATCAGTCGTGACAGAATCGGTCGAAGTCCAGGTATCGCCACTAGTGGAGAGATTGTAGACATCGCCGCTGCCGACAACAATCTTGTCACCGTAGTAGTCAGAAGCTGCAGGCATGCCAAGCGGATAGTTCGTAACGTACTTAACGAACTTGCCAGCAGTCGGATCCCAAACGGTGCGGATGTAGTTCGCCATGTGCATACGAGCGGAGTCAGACAGAGCGAACAGCAGCTCGCGGTTGCCCTTGTTCGAGAAATCCTGCGAACGGAGGTAAGCGTCATAAGCGGCAGTGCCAGAAGCACTGTGGACAACGTTCATGTTCGCATCGAAGAACAGCTGCGGCCAGTACTGCGACGGAATCTCGAAGTTGAACTCCCAACCCATCAGGCGGGTGAACGTGCCGTTCTGGATGTCCGAGTAAGCCTTCTCGGTTGCGGGGATGCCGCCGCCAGTGAGAGCCATCATCAGCGGATACTCGTAGTACGGATCCATCATGATAACGCGGTTGTCCTCGGGGATGAACAGGTTCGTCCACGTGACCTTGAGGTTCTGCAGGAACAGCGGAATAGCGTTGTCGTCCCACTCGACACCGTGAATCGGTGCGAAGCGCGGCGGGATTGCCTGACCCTGTGTGGTACCAGGCTGGGCGATCCACTGACCATGAGCAGCGTCGCCGTCCATAATCTGGTCGGTGTAGTCCGCGCCAGTAGACGGGTCAACGGCAACCCAGCGACCAGAGATATGACCGTTCAGAACCGCGAACAGGTTGTAGCGGTCGATATCGGGGCCGAGAACTTCCTTCTCCCACAGGTCACGCGTCTTAGCGATAAGAGCAGCGGTCTGCATGAGAGTCTGACCAGGCGTGATAACGTTGCTGTGAGCAGCGTCACCCCACTGACCGATGCCGCCAGAGTACTGCTGCTCGTCAAAGATGCGGAACGCAACGGAACGATGACGACCCATGGTGTAGACGCGGCTCTCGAAGCGAACGTCCTGGAACACGCCGTAGGCCGATGCGCCCCAGCCGTCACGACCGTCAGCGTTGAAGTTCGCAACGCGACCATTGCCGTGACCGTTCAGGCGGCGATCGTCGTAGTCCGTGATGTAGTCGGGGATAACGATATCCCAGACACGGCACGCAGCGGGGTTGTTAGCGATAGATTTGTTGCTACCTTCGATGTTGCCCGTAAACAAACCAGTGGTGTAGCGACCAGGCAAGAGTCGATTATTGTCGAGACCCTGTACCCATTCCTCGGGCTGAATAACTTGAGCCATGATATTCTCCTATTCTATTAGCTCAACATTCCTCTTGCACCGAGTATGGCTATATTATAACCATATTCGTGCGTTTTCGCTGATAAAATTTTAAATTGGTGCAGCTTCTTGCGCAACAGGCTCTTCCATCGGCGGCATGATATCAGCTGGCATACCTGCTTCAGGGGGGAGCGGGGATTCTTGCGGCATGGCTTGTTCTGGCATTTGCGGCATTGCAGGCGCTTCAACAGGCTGTTGCATCATCTCAGGAGACACGGGCTGTTCTGGCATTGGAGCGCCAGTGGCAGCGCCCCGCGCAAGACCAGGATTCATCTCAGGCGGCATACCGCCCTCTGGCAAACCCATCATCTGTTGCATCTGCCCAAGCTGTTGCTGCTGTTGGTCAACCATATCCATAGTTGCCTTAAGCGCACGTGCCATGAGCTTGCTATCGATTTCTTGCGCTGTAGTAGCGGAGATGTCGATGTCACTCAGCTCGCAGAGACGCGTGACAAGCTGCATGATTACTGTCTCAAAAGCATCTTTATTCTGTTCGCTAATATTGCCAATCATCTGAGAAACTGGGATAAGCATTTCCTGAATATTCTGCCGCTCCGTCTCGCGCTCGTTCTCGATGAGAGAACCAGAACGCACCTCGAAGCTGAGAAGATCGGAAGATAGGTTGTCGAAGTCGATCTCAATCTTATCGCCGTCGATAATCGACTCTTCCTGCTCCATGAGAGCAAGAGCGGTCTCGGCATCGAGAGAATTCTGTGCTTCGAGTTCCTTTCGTGCTTGCCTAGCTTCTTCGATATCGGCAATGCGCCTACGAGTACGTTCATCAACCGTGAGCTTCTGCTTGCCAGTCATACTGTTGATATAACTGCGCAACGCATGGTTAGCCCACTCCTGGAAGAAGCACTCAATGCGCTTTTGATACTGGTTAATAGTGATGGTTTTATCCATCCTCTGCTGCTCAACGCCTTGTGGCGTGGCAGAGTAGCGTGCTACGTTAGCGTCGGACGCAACGGTAGCATCAGTGACGTTCAGGCTCTGCATCATCTTCGCGCTTAGGCTTTCGAGAATGCTGCCGTACTGCGTCACGGTTGTGGTCTCAACAGGAAACTTCTCCACCTTATTGTTCGGGTTAGTACCCATCGGCCAGATAGCGTTAGCCTTCATCTTGAACTTCGGGTTAGCAAGATTGCCGAACACCATCAGAGGCGGGTGAAGGCTTAAAAGAAGGGTTTGATAAGCTGTAGATTGGAACGCATCGGCGTATTGTTGCTGAGCAAGAGTCCACATGATGGAGGACGCGCCGTAAGGGAACTCTGGGTCAGGTTCAAGAATGAGGAAGTGGATGGGAACATCTTTACGTGGATCATAGTTCTTGACTCTCCGCAAAATGCAATTGATCGAGGGAACATAGGTGATAAATTCATCAGCTCCCCTACAGTAGTACGTACGTACCTCAATGCTCTTAACTTTTCCGACGTGTCGCTTTTTATCTGAGAGAGGTTGGCTGTCGTACTCGATTCCATCTGTCTGTTCCTCCTGAACGATATATCGCGCTACGTCTGCGTTATACGTCTTATCCGCAATCTCGCCAGTCTCCCAGTCAATCATGGTCTTGAGAGTAGACAGCGGGATATACTCGCGAATGATGTACCAGTCTGCTTCTTCGATGAAGTCGCAGTCAACAGACGGAATGACATCATTGTATGGAATGATGGTATAGCTGATACGCGGGTCGCCGTCGAGGTCTGTCTCAAAGCCAGTACGCACACAACAGAAGCCGTAGTCGTAAGCGGCATTGAAAGAGCGCCACAGGTTCTTCATCATGTCCTTGCCGTCGAACTCGGACGTGAGAACCTTGTGCTTGAACAGGTAGTCGATCTCGGCTTGCTCAATCGAGTTCTTGTCATACTGCGTGGTAATCTCGCCGTCAGGTACGCGCTGAATCGTCTGGGCGCGGATCTTGCGCTTGATTGTTTGCGTGGAACCCTCGGAGAAAGCATCCTTACGAACCTTCTCGTAGAGGTTGAGGTTGTGCGCCACACGCGTGAAGAACTCGTAGTTCTGTACACGCTGCCTGTGGGTAGACAAACCGTCAGTCCACTTCTTGTTAAGCTTCTCGACAAGCTTCTTGTCAGCTTCTTGCAGGTCTTCCTTGCGAATTTTAGGAAGTTCTGGTGGGAGCTTGTAGTCGGCCATTAGATGTCACCTCTCTTGTATGCTTCACGGCTACCCTTGGTTTCAAATCCTGGACGGAGATAGGATACGTCATCAGATTCAATTCTGCGGTTGGAACCCATTACACGGCTCGGGCTAACTGGATAGTTACTGGAACTCTGGATACTGATTCTTGGAGGTGCCTGGTAGTAACCACGACCGCCAGAACCGCCTGAACCGCCTGAACCACCAGAACGTCCACCGCCGCTTGAGCCACTATTATTTTTTCGTTTCGAACCAGAAGAAGTATTATCAGAATCTTTGCCAGATTTAGAATTATCTAAGCCTTTTATATTTCCATTTTTATCACGAAGATCTGAATAGCCACCATTTTCATCTTTACCCCAACTATCAAGACTCGGAGTTTCGATTTCTTCTCGTACAGCTGGTATAAGAGCGCGACCGCCAGCAGATTCGCCAGGTATAACAACGCTCTCAGTTTCCCAGTTTCCTTCACGCCCAAGAGTATTTCCTGGATTATCTAAAGAACCAGATGCCGTAAGGAACGGGCCAAGTGAAGGATGGAATCCTGTAGCATATACTTCTCCACGTGCTGTACGTGCATAACTTGTATTAAGACGGTTGTAATAAGTAACTCCATACTTAATACTATCATCCCAAAGTTTATAATAAATATCTTTATAGTGAGCGATAGTATCGTAAAATGCTTGGTTTGTTTCTGATATAATTTTTTGCCCAGTGGCCCAATCACCATCGCCAACTACATAAGCATCTTTACCAGTTTCTTGTACCCACGCATTATATTCATCAGAATAATCTTCAATAAGATCGTGAATTTCTTTTGAAACATATTCACGTGTTGCATAATTAAGAACAAAACCGCTCTTGGCAAGATCTTCTGGCTCAATGCCTTTGCTTAGTTCTGCCATAACCTGAATAGCAACAGTGCGTTTTTCAGCATCGGTTTTTTCAGTTCCATCAGCATTATAAATATTATACTTATTGAGATTCTTAAGCTGGGCTTGGTCAGGAGTTAAAGTAAGCGGCATTGCATATTTCGCAAACGGTGTACCACCCTGATAATAACTTGTATCTTGATTAGGATTAAGAATATCAAGCATTGCGCCAAGAACAGGATTCTTACGTGAAATATTTCTAATTCTTGCATCAAGATATGTAGTGTATTCGGTTTCAGTTGGGTCTGTTAAGCTGCCAGTTGCATTACGTTTATAAACTTTTTTATAAGAATGTTCATAAGGCTCTGCAGCATTAAAGAAGCTTTTTATAAATGATGGAGTAGCGAACTGAGATATCCAATGAAGTCCATATGTGGTAACATCGGCTTCCCATTTTTGCATAAGAGAAGGTTCTCCATCTGGGCCATTTGCATAACGGTTTTTCTCATTTTCAAATTCTATATCATAGTCATATGTTGGGTCAAGAAGATAACTTGCAACATCTGCAACCTTAAGCATTGGGTTACTATACATCGCATTACCAAGCCAGTTGAAAAGAATATCAATGCGTGGCTTACCTAATTGCCCAGAACGCCATGTAGCGCAGATAGCCAAGAATGGCCCGAGGATATCTTGAATCCACCAGTTTTCTCCAATACGGTTGCCCATAATTGTCCACTCTTCAAGGTTGCCCCAAAGATCTTCATCATCTGGTGGCTCAAAAGCATTAGCAGCCATGAGAGCAAGAGCAACGCTTTTAACACCAATTGTAAAAACATCCATAAGAAGAGCTTCTTTCCAGCTCTTGCGTTTCTGGAAATGTTCAAAATCTTTATTCTTGAGATCAACGCCAAGAATAGACCAGTCTACATCAACGCCATATTCTTCAGATACTTGGTTATATCTAGCTTGTTTATCAATAAGATATTTATTAAAAGAATATTCCATTAAATTAATAGGCAAGAAACTGCTTAAGAAGAATTTATTAACATTCCATGTATATGCTGGAAATCTGCAAATACCAGTAGTAAAGAAAACATCGAAAATACTATGCTGTGCAAGATAATCATTAAATATCGATATTGCAGCATCTTCAGCGGCCATCTCTACTGTTTTACCGTGTTGGAATGATTGCATACTTTCAATTAAGAATGGATTGCTGTTTTCATCCATTGTCATTGTAGCCATAATAAGGCCAGCAGGATTTTCGCCAAGCATATGCTCATAGTTAGTGCGACCATCTTTTTGAACTTGAAGAAGATAACTTGCGCCAGTAGGATCTTTAAGCTGAATACGCTGGAATAAATCTTCAGCCCAAATTTCCATTTCATTACTTAAGAATGAATCTCCGCCAGAAGCATACTTATATGCACCCATTTGAAGTTTTTCAAGAGGAGAGGCTTGCTCAAGTTTTTCGTTAGCAAGTTTAATAATACTTTCAACAGAAGAAGCTTCTTGTTGTAATGTTAAAAGCTCGTCTTGCGTCCACTGTGAAGTAAGAAGTGCTTTATAAAGTTCTCTAGCCTGGTCGCTCTTCTTAAATGCTTCTAAAGCTTCTTTATTTTCTTTTCCATAAAGAGTACGCGCACCCATATCATACGGGCCAATGCCAGTTTTCGCTTGAATAAGCATACCAAACTTAGTTGTATAAGCAAAAACACCCTTTTGTATATGCGCTGAGATATGTAGTTCTGGATCAAGAAGAGCCATAACTTTTGACAAAACTTTCATTTCTTTAGAAAGTTTAAAGTTGCTATTGCGTTTGAGAAGATTCCAAGTTCTTGTTGTTCCGCCAGGACGATTTGGAGATTTAACAACAGACTGTTTAGAATTGCGATCGCGCTCTTTTTCATTATCAAGCATCTGTTGGCCACGTTTAATACCTTCTTCAATAAGATTATAATCAAGATTAAACGTAGGCGAGAATAAATTAACCTTATCAATAGAAGTACGGACTGCTTCACTCCAGTCTCGTTGGGAAACATTTCCTTCATAATCAACAAAACTACTATAAGCGTTATCGCCATGGGTCATAAAGAGGAAATCAATAAAGCCAAATTGCGCATTTTGAGCATCTTTATTTTGGCTTGGAATTACTTCGTTAAGCTTAAGCTGCATTTCTTTATTAATTTCAAAGAAACGTTTATAGTCAACACTTCCATCTTCTTTACCGTAAATCTGTTTATATCTTGGAGTTTGGAGAATTTCATTCATAAGACCAAAATCAACCATAGTACAAACAGGTCGGTCTGTAAGATTGAGATGACCATTGGTTTCTTTCGGGAAAGAAATAAGCGGCCCAGTTGGATTTTCTCTAATATTTTGAGCAATGAATTCCATAACATCAACATACTGTTTAACTGTTACAGAAGTCTTACCAGTATGATTATTCGAAGTAAATAGATTTACTTCTCTAAATAATCTATCAAGGCTTTCATCAGATAAAGCAGTTGAATAAGTTGAAGAACCACCATCAACGTTCATCGCTTTACGAACGCTATCACGAGCACTGTTAATAAGGCGCAAGTCATTATCATCTTCAATAAGAATATCAAGATCTTCTGTTAGAGTTCTAATACCATCTCGAATAAGGTTTTCCTCACGCTTTTGAACTGCACGATATGTAATGCCACGTTTGCTATAAAAATCATCTGGCAATAAATCAATAAGAGAAGCATTGCCATATCGAGTATCAAATATTTCATCATCTGGATCAAACATTCTAGCAAACGTTCCGTCAGGGCCAAACATATGAGTTGGGTTAGCTTTAGAGAACATATAATTAATAAGATTATCTGCATCTTTGCTTTTTAGTCCAGTCTCAAGAGACATATTGATTTCGCTCTGGCTACCGTGTTTGACACTAGCATTTGGCAAACCAAGCAAAGAAGAATCAGTATTAAAGTACGGAACATGAATATGGCCTGTCACATAGAAGAAATTACCAGTAGCATTATCATTAATATTAACTTTATGTGTTCCACGCCATGCAGCTTCTAAAAGTTCTCCTTCTTCATTTTCTGTAAGATATCTACTGCTATCATAATATTCACCAGTGCCAAGCGGTTTTAATTTTTCACCAGGCAACATTTCAGAAGGAATATTAACAAGAATATCACCATTAGAATTAATAAGTGGAACAGGAGCGCCAGCTTGATTCATGGGCTGAGCTTTTCCTGGATATAAAGACCAATCAGAAGCTTTATCTCTAAATGACAATCGAGGATCAATTGCGTTAAATACACGCATAATATCATTGATTGTCATATCTTTAAAGAAGAGACCCCAGTTAAAAGTTCCCCATTGTTGAATAGGAATAGATTTTCCGTCACGTTGAACAATATCAACATTTGAAAGAACTTCATAAGGATTACGGCCAGCCATGAGAATGTTACGGACTATTTTCCGCATTGAAACATTTAGCTCATAATCAGATTTATAAAGTGACCTTGTTCCACGCGCAATTTCCCACCAAAGAGTGTCATCGTTGACATTGGTAAGTTGTCTAATTTCTTCAGGAGTGAAATCATTAAAACGCTCATCGTTGAGATCAATAACGCCAACATCTTCAACATTACCCTTTGAATCACGTTTACTAAAAATACTGCATGGAATAAGATGTCGCATCCATATCATATTTTCATACATGCGTAATTCTGGGAATTCAGTTGTACGGCTTTGCTCAGTTGTACCACTATATATTTCGCCAATTTTAAGAACATCTTCGTAATATTCGCTTTGGCCTTTCCAATATTGAGTAAGAATTTCCATACCAAGCTGGATAGGACAATCTTTATCAGCGGCAATAGTTGAATATGTTTTAAATGCAAATGTTGGGAAATATTCTTTAATTGCATCAACAGTTTGAACATCACCCATTTTGATATCTGCAACACAATCAAACTCAAGAGAACCACGAGTGAGAGCGGCGCGATCAATACTTAAATCAGTAAATTCAAATGGCATTCCGCCTTTGTTAAGATAGATTGGTGCATAGGTAACAGTACCGTCTCTATGTTGTGTTTTAAGGAATCCAACAACAGAACCGTTTTTAGCATTACCGCGAATAATACCTTCTCGTTTATCTGTACTTTCAAGGAAGTCATTCATATAACCAATCATGACATCATTTGAAACTTTTCGCGCTTTATCTTGTTGTTTTGGAATAGATACAACATCTTGAGATTTAATATCAGTTCCATTAAGAAGACCATAAATATGCTGGAATTCATCTTCATCTGTAACAAGTTCAACATGCCCAAGTTCTTCAAACGGGAAATGTCTATTTGCAAACATGTCATTAAGGTTAAGCTTAAAATGATCTTCAAGATGCATAACATGATTTGCAAATGCTTTATAGAGAATAGAACCACTATCGCCAGTGCCAAATATACCCCAGTCTGCAATGCTAACTACAACTGCGCTTGGGTCAACTGGAATATTTTGAGAGCGTTCGCCCATGTATTCACGGAAATCAAAGCAAGCCATTGGATTAAATACTTCAAATGAGCTAAATTCAGATGGCATGCCAGTAAATTTAAACGGCATTTTTTGGCCAGTGAAACCATATTTATAAGTATCTATACCACGAAGCTTACTTGCGCATTCAGGAGAAAGAACAAGAATTGCATGATTGCCAGTAGAGCGAGAGCTTGCGCCATGTTTTTTAATTAATTCTTGGAGTTTCTCAATATTGCCATCTTTTGCCATATTAAGATCGACAATAATAACGTTTTTCTTTCCAGGGAATATAGCATTAGACGGAATGTTTTGCCCTTCAATACCATCATAAAATGCTTGTTTATTACTATCTCCAGGACGATAACCTAAGTCATCTCTAATAACATCTTTAATAATAAAATCAGATTTTTCAAGATTATAATTCTTATGGAAAGAAATAATCTTTTGTTGTTGTTGTTTACTAAGAATATCTACGCTAACGCTACCAACAGATTCTTCAACTGTTTTACCATTATGGGCGGCATGGAGAACTCCGCTCTCTTCGGAGAAGCGCTGAAGAGCAGTTGCCGCACGGCTTGTTGGAATTCTGTCTGTCATGTTATTAACAATAGTTGGGAACTTAGATGTAATAGCTTTAACAGCTTCATCTGAATCGTCAATAACACCATCCCAATTATCATAACACTGTTTATAAATTCGCTCACGAACTTCAGCAGAAAGATCAGAACCAGTTTTAATATTATCATTAGTATAGATTTCAATAGTGAAATCATGATTCATCTTTTTACAAACTTCAATAAGCGACATGGAAATTGGCTGACATTCTTGTATTTCAACCTCAGAAATACTAGTAAAGTCTTTACCAATTCCAAAACGCTTATTAAATTCTTCTTCACTATTAAGTACTAAATTATCAACAACTACAGTTTTACCATTTGCAAGTTTAACACGAGAGAACGGTGTGCAAACTTGAGCAAGAGTAAGTGCAGCTTCATATCCGAAATTGGCAGCGATACCCTCTTGTTTAAAAACAGTATTAATATAGTTTGCAAGTTCAATAATATACGCATCACGATGTTCATAATATTGCGAAACAAAATCTTCATACGTAGTATTTTCATCAAATGCAAAACCAAAATTAGCATATTTAATAGAAATATTTTCGCGTGCAGTATGGAAAATTCTATTAAAAGCATTACGTTTTTTCTTTGATTTAAATACACGTGCTTCAGAAAGCGTATAAAGAAGTTCTGCAAGAGTATAACGACCAGGATTATATCTTCCATCACCGTAAGAAGTAGCTGGATGATAATGATTAGAACACATTGGATCTGTACATTCATGAGGCTTATATACTAAGAATGTAGATACAAAATTATTAAGATCTTCGCCATTATCAATTGCTTCAAAAATTAAATCTCTTAATTTATAAGCATTGAGATTAAAATCATAAACAGGATTACCTTCAGAATTTGTATCATATGGAATTGGAAGTCTAGTATTAGGATCAATTCTGCGGCACCGAAGAAGGCCATTATGCTTCTTCATAAGATCCCAAAGTTCAGCAGCATTTTCAACAGGGGATGGAGGCCTATCGCAAGTATGATTATTAGGCGCAAGGGCAATAGCTGTCATCCACTGATAGCTGCCTGCGTCCATGCCAGACATCGTTGAAACACCGCCAGCGGAAATTCCAAAACTAGCCCTATCTGCAAGCACCATAGCTTCTTCGGTAAATTTAAGATTAGGTCTGATATGAGCGCTAGAAATATCTGCATTGCCCTCATAACCACGACGAACAAGATCTTTAGCAGTGTCTTCGAACCAAGAAATAACTTGATCTTCCATATCAATATCATGAATGGTTTCAGTTGTGTAAACAGAAAGAGCACGTTTATACTCGGTTTTAATTATCTGATTATTCCAGAACGAAATAAAACGATGTTTTGAAATTTCATCACTAAAAGCTTTTTCAACATCTTTGACACTCTTCGGAATAAGATTCTTATAATCAGTAAACGTTTCACCAGTAGAAGTAAAATTAATAACAATACGATAAGCTTCTTCAGCGCTGGTACTAGGACGAATAACACCCTTGTATAATCCAGAATCAGGATGCGTAATACCAATTGCTTCATTAAGAATATCATTTATTTCTTTTTCAGAATAATAAGGTTGAAGGGCGGTTCTTGCTTCTTCTAAATTATCTTCACTAATAATATCATTATAAGTATCAAGATTAGCATCATTAATGGCATCTATCATAGCATAAAGTCTATGAATATTGAAAAGCGTTTCACCAGCTTGTTGCATTAAGATTTTAGCTTCACTTGAATCTTCAGAAGAGTTCCCATCAAGAGTTGGGGCTTTTTTATCACTAAGATATTTATTAATATGATTTCTAAAAATAGAATTAATAATAATTGCATGACTATCTGAAATATCTTTTATATTAACAGGAGAATAGAGATTTGCTATATTATTAAGACGTGTAATGACATCTCGCCCAACACGTTCTAAAGCGTGCCTAGTATCATCAAGAGCGGCTTTACGCCATTTCCTGCTGTAATTATTTTTAGATACTTCGTCTTTATGAAGAGATATTTGGTAATAAACTTCATCAACTGCTTTATTAATTGCGGCTTTGCAAGAGCGCATAAATGCTCGTGGATTATCTGCATGCGCAACAATATCATCACCCATAATTCCGCAAATAACAACTGGGAACATAGGGTCTTGCCTAAAGTCAGCAAGAATAGCATTTCGTGTACTATGGCGTTTAAACTCCATAGAAAGACGATTATCAATATAATAATTAGCACGTTCAACAGGAGTCATAATCTTAGTAGGAGTAAGATTAGGATCAGTAGTAGAAGAAGACATCCATTTAATAGGGAACGTCCATTGAAGCAAAACTGGGCATCTCTTAAATAAATCAAGATATTGTGTCGAAGTAGGTTCAACGCCTTCTTCAATATCAATACCATATGCTTTAAAAATTTTCTGTTGGCTAATTGTTACAAGCTTGCCGCCAATCCAAATATCTTCTTTAAAATTAGAATCATAAAGCGCTTGGCAAATAATAGAACGCATCTGAACTGCATCATTAATGCTAATAGAACCAGTCGCATAACCTAACTGATTAAGGAAAGCGCCAGTAAAATAGCCATTAAGTAATCCGCCTTCTTGATAATTAAGAGCATAAGCAATAAAAGCCTGTGCTTTTTCTGGCCCCTCTCGCGTAAGCGAAGTAGAAGCATAAATGCCAGCTGCTAAAATATCATTATTACTTTCATCAGCGGCTTGCAGAGCATAATACTTAAGTGACTCAATCATAAGTTTTTTACGCTCTTGAGTCGCCTGTTTATATTCAGAAATAAAAGCCTCTGTTTCTTGAACAGCTGAAAAAATAGTTTTATTAACAATAATATTACTTTTATCTTGAGATTCACGAATTCTTGTTGAAAGATCTGCACCTGGCATAGAGGAAGATGGATCGGAAAGAGCCATGGCTAAAAATTCGCCTTTGTTAAAATCCTCAGTAGGATGCATTTTTGTGAAATCTTTATAGATTTCATCAAAAGAATTAATAGATGGGTCAAGGAGAATTCGAAGCTGTTCATCGCCAGTATATTTACGTTTACTAACAAAATCTGCTTCTTCTTCTGTTAATTCTTCTCCTCTATCAAGTTTAAAATCAATAGCAAGATTAGCAACAATTTCATCTACAAGAACATTGTCTTTTCCAGTAATACCATAAAGTGACTTTTCTGCCATTTGCAAATCAGGTTCAAGAACGCCTTCATCATTCCTAAGAGTCATATAATGAATATAATCATAGAATGTTTCACCAAGGCCAATAGATAAAATTGCACGGCTGCGAGTATCTTGACTTGATTCTTTACCAAAGAAATATTTTGCATATCTGCTATTAAGCATCTGAGTATCAGAATAAAAACTCATTCTTGCGCATGCGCGTCTTCCGATAAGCATACGAATAGCATCAATAAGAACAGCTGAATCATTTTTAAGCTGTTCATCAACATAATAATTACCTTCATCATCAATTTTAACAATATCATGTAAACCATCAAGAGCATCAATAGCTCTCATTGTGCTATCTCCACGCGCATGACCTTCTTGCTTCATATCTTTAGAAAGAAGATCAATAAAATCATTAATTCTTTTACCAAGTTCATTTCCAAGACGAACATCAGAAGAACTAATTTTACCGACTGAAATATAATCAACAAGTTCATTAACTGTATATGCGTTAAAGCGGGAACCTTCTGGAATATCAAGAATTATTTTAGCATCGAAATTACCAACAAGCTGCCTAATCCTGCGAATAACAGGCATATCTCCGTCTTCTTCTTTAAGAGGAGCCTTAAATGCTGCATTTGGATCAGTAAAGTAACCGTTGACACCTTCCTTTTTAATTGCGTTGTCATATATTTTCTGCGTTTCATTAAATGAAATTCTAGCTTGACGTACAACTTCTTCAACAGAAATTCCATTTTCACCAATTCTATTTGCAGTGTAATAATTGCCAGTTTCAGTTTCAAAGCTAATAATTCCAAGACGTCTAAAGAAATCGATGCGCCAAGAGAACATAAACGCTTGTTCTACCATTTCACTTGGATTTTCTCCAGAATCAATGGTATGAAGCATTTCTGCAATCCACTGGTCTTTATTAGAAGAACTACCATGATATGCATTAGTAAGGGCATTCATAAGCTGAACTTGTTTATTAATCCAGTTAACAGCCTGGTCTCCACGAAGAACACCTTGGCTATTAGGATCAATAAGCGCATGCCAACCAATAGTAATAAGATTTTCTATTGGCGTTTTGCCATTAAGAGAGCCTGGACTTGGACGAGTAACGTCACGACGACCAGTAAGATTCTCAGGTAGATTTTGTTCAGTATCAACAGTATAAACAAGAACATCGAGGGCATTATCTAATGCTGCAAAACGGCTGGATTCCATCTGAATCTCATACATAAGTTCAGAAGTTTTTTGAACGTCTTTTTCAGTAGCAAGATAAATTTTCCTAAAAACAGAAGCAAGCTCTTCTTCAGGATGCACTTCACCATCAACTTTTTTATCCCAAGCCCTGTTATATTCTTTGAAATATTTTTCACCAAGTTCTTCACCAAGATGTTTATGGAAAAGAACACGGATATATTCACTATTTTTAGAAGCTTCAGTAAAGCCAGCTTCTTCCCATCCATATTTAGAAGTGCCATGAGAGCGATAATGGCCTTTTCTTTTCATATCTTCTTCAACTTGTGTAACGCCTTCAGAACTTGTTCTTACAGGAGTTGGCCTCCAGCCCTCAAGCATATCATATACATTCTTGCCTTTAAGAATACGAGACTTATCAGTTTCAATAGTCCAACTGTCACCGTCCAAGTCTCCATTAAACATGGTATATACGCCTGGATTAAAATTAAACACACCGCCATCAGTGACATCTACAATATCAAATACCATGTCACTATCTGTATCTGTATGCGGATATCTCTTAAAACTGCCTTTTGCAACAGTTTCAGAATCAAGCGCATTTTGGCGAACAATATCTCTAAATTCGTTAAATGCCGCTTTACGATCTGGATTAGTCATAATAGCGGTAAGCTTATCTTGGCCTTCTTTCACAATGCGATCAATTTCTTCTTGCGCTTTATTAATATCATTAGTATTATTATTTTCTTTTGCAAGATCAAGTGCATCTTTTGCTTCCTTATATGCCCTTTTATCGGTTGTAAAAGCAAAAGCAAGTGTGTCCCGAGACCTACCGTTTGTTTCACCAGGTTTAGCATCGCCATTATTTTTCCATGCAGCTTCAACATTTCTAAAAGGTATGTAAACTTGGTGAGCGCGAACTGTATTATTAGGCGACATTGATACTTTTGCGCTGAAACTACCAGGCTCACGGTTAAACTCGCCACCCATTTGTTCAGCAATCCACGGACGCATGCTAGGGGCAATCTCATTTGGATCATCAATTTCAGTAGATTCCTGAATACGAGTATAATACCCTTCTGGAACTTCTGGATGAGCAGAAATAAGATCTTGCGCCTGAGAAGGAGATGGCGCGTTTTGAGCTGCTTTCCTAGCTCTACGAGTTGCTAAAATATGATTAGCTGGTGTAAGAACACTGCTCATTGCAGCTCCGCCGAGAGCGCCCATTGCACCTGCTTTAAGAGCACGTTCAAAACTGTTTTCATCCCATGTTTTGTATCTTACATCATCCATAAGAGACTGAACTGTTTCTTCTCCAGCCTCTTCAAGAGCGTCAGCGCCAATTTGCCCAAGCGTACCTTCAATAGGATGACCAGCTTTTCTAAATGCCTGACCAACCCATCCTTCTGACATTCGATTTGCTTTTTCAGCACGACCCTGCCACTTAACAACATTGCCAAGAGCTTTCTTAATCTCTTTTTCAGCTTCTCCAGCAAAACCTCTTTCAAGAGCTTTTGCGGCACGAGCGCCGCCAACTCTAGCTGCAACTTTAGCTACACTACCAAGCGCCTTGCCAGAAGCGCCAAACCCAGCGCCAGCAATATCAATGCCACCAGAAATACCAGAAGAAATAGCCTGAGAGGTATCGAGTTTATAATCTGGAATATACCATTTACCATTTTCATATTTTGATTCAGTAATAGGATTATGAAGTAAAAATTCATCTGTGGCTTTTGTAAAACCAGATAATGGGCCACCGATAATCCCTCCAGGAAGAGACAAAAGGAAATTGCCCATTTGATGTTGAATATCGCCTTGCTCAAGTTTTTCTTGATTAAAAGTCCAATCAAGTTTAGCTTTTTGTTTTTGTTCTTCATTACCAGGATTTGTAATATAAGCAAGTTCTCCAGGAAGATTAGAGAAAAATTCGCCAGCCCTATTTATAGAAGCGGCAAGTGCTTCTCGAGGTGTTGCTTCACGAGTTCTTGTATATAAATTATCTGTACCGCCAGAAAGTGAAAAAGGCGGAAGAGAAGTCTTGGAATAATTATAACTAGCAATATCAGCGGCATTATAACCGTTTTTTTGCATTGCCTTAGAATATTCATTTAAAGCGTTGTAAAAATTTTCGGAAGTACCATAAGGATTGACTAAACCACCAGCCATATTTGCTCCCTAGAACGTTTTTAACTGCCTATATTATAGCCATAAAAAAGGGAACCCGCTTGCGAGTTCCCAATCTTTCACGCGAAAATCCGCCCAACTCGGTGCAAACGGCGAGCGAACCCCGCGACGAAAGCAACTAAGAATTATAGATGAGCATGGCAAATATGACAATGATAAACGTCAAAATACCACAAACTATGATAGCGGCTTGCATCACAGTTTCCTCATGCTCACAGCATCAATTGGATTCCACCTGTCTCCAGCATACGTGTCAGAACTGCCACCAGTGTCAACCTGCCCGTGCATCTCAGCATACCAGACACCGTCTAGAACGTGTACCCGATATGCAATGCTATCATCGGCAATCTCAAGAGCGATAATCGGCGAGCCGTCACCAGCGCAACCGTATTCGAGGTCGTCCACGTTATACGAGTACACCCACGGAAGCCAACCAGAAGCCTGGGTACAGACACGATACTGTTTGCAGTCCACGGCAATCCAGCGAACAATATCGCCGTAATTGCCAGCAAAGTCATCGGAAGAACCGCCAGTATCGTACAAGTCAACCATCTCGTCATACCACCAGGAACCGTTGATATCGGTGGAAACACGATAGCGCACACCATTAGTCGGCTGCGGAGAAGGTTGCGGCGAGTCTTCGGTAATGACCTCCATGCACCAGTCCCACGGGAACCCGTAGAAGTTATTACGTAGAGACTCCCAGCCAGTCTGGTCGCCAGTCATACCATAGATTGAACCATCCTCAGCAATGCTGAACTCTGCCAACATGTCTGGAACGGCGCTGATGCACATAGCAGTGTGATAAACCTCATTAAGATAGCAATCACCGCGCTGAGCGATATAACCGTCGTCACAGTTATAGCCATCAGACATGCGGTGGGCGCGGAAATTTCCAGTGGAGAGCATGCACGATTTCATGTTGCCCGTGTACGTCGCGCCACCACAGTCGATGCCTGCTGCCTCGTAGGAGCTGATGACGGCGGAGCTGCAGTCGCGGTCGCCCTGCTCAACGTAACATGTTCCGATAGATGTGGACACGGGGCAGGTGCCTTCGCCGTCACCCCAGCGCCCCCAACCCTGCGTGTAGCCGTGCCAGTCATGATCGACTAGATGCTCCATGATTTCAGCTGCAGCGAGCTTTTGCTGTGCTGTAGGCATTTACTTCACCTTCTTTAGCTTAGGATTCTTTTTCTTAGCGGCAGGACTCGCGTTCCTGCTCGCGTTCGCAACGATGGCGGCTGCGGCATCCTTGCTATATTTGCCACCCTTCATCACATTCTTCATGGCTTCTTTAAAAGACATGGCTACTCCTTAATTGCTTTCTTGTCTGCCTTCAGCTTATTAAGAAGCTTCTGCGCTTTCTGAGCTTCGGGCGTAACGTTCTGGTTAAACCACCAGCTGTAGACGATGCAGGCAAAGGCGAACACGCTCAACACGGCATTGAGAACAGTGTCCATGTCGAGAGCGTAACCGAGAATGTTTGCGATATTAACGCCAGCAGTTACAACAATAGTAATGATTGCTTTAAGTGTTTCTTGATTCATAATAATCTCCTAATCTTTCTTACGATGTTTTTCGATATATTCATCAATATCGCCACCAACTATATTATCCATATAAATCTTGGTTTGATGGTTGCCGTGGCAAAAATCGCGGTAAACGATATAAGCATCTATCTTTTCGTCAGTGCTGAAATGCTCATTATAAATAGCCATTCTGCAAGTCATTGTAAGTTGGAGCATCTGCATTTCTTTGTTATCTTGCGCATCTTTTGTTACTGTTTTAATTTTACTTACTACTGCTCCAACAATTGCGCCAATAAGCGATGAAATTAGCGCAGTAATAATGCTTAACAAAATGGGTTCCATTTTGACTCCTTATGCGGTGCGCTTCCAGATATAGACAGCGAGATACGGCGGCATATTGTTATGAGCTTGGGAGGCGTTAGCTGCTGTATTATTTGCAGAAGCCACAGCAGTAGTGCCAATTGTATGCGTATGTGCAGAACCACTACCAGAAAGTGTAATTGTAGAACCAGCCCTCGTATAAGAATCATTTGTATAATAATCTACTGGAGCAATATCTCTTCTAGAACTGTCTGCCACACTGCTGTTTGACAAAGCAAAAGCACCAGGCAAGTATGTGTTACCACCATTAAAAACTTTACGAACAGTAAAGCTTGCATAATTCTTAGGAAGATTTGCAATAGTAATCGACGTGCCGCCAGACGGAGAATTAACCATATTGTAATTATGAGTATGCTGCGGAACACCAGACTGAGCTGCAGTAAGCGTAACTGTTTCAGCGCCGCCAGTCGTTCCAGCTTGGCGCGAGCTACTTGCATCAATGAGAGTACGACCATTACCAATGCGCTGCCAGGTTCCGAAACCGAGGATTTCATTCGGGTTGCGGTCGTCTGTCGCGTTAATGTAAACACTGCCAACGGGGTAAACGTTCTTCATGAACTGCTCAATACCAGTTTTAATAATATCGTCGAGAACCATAAAGTTATTGTTAAGATCTGCGATATTGACAACATCACTGGCTTCTGGTAGCTTGAGCTGATAATTAGGCGAATATTGCATAATAATCTCCTTTAAACAAGAAACTCAATCCAGCCGTAAATTCCAGGTTCCCAAACATTATTATCAACGTCAGATACCCAGGTCTTACCAGCGTGAGTTACCTTATCGCCCTTCATATACGGATTAGCTGAGTCTGGTTGTTCCCACGGAAGAACCTCGTCTTCTCCGCCAGCACGGACAACTGCCCAGAGAGACGGGGAAACGTCAGGAGACCAAGAAGGCTGTGAGGTGTGAGCTTGGAGACACTTGTAAAGCACCTTGTTGAACTTCACACGATCCCCAACACTGTAAGCGGTGTCAGTTTTCCACTCGTGGAAAGCGTCTGGCACGATAAGAGCCTGTTCATCAGTAAGGATATCGAGGATTTCATCGATAATCTCTAAATCGTTTTTATACTCTTTGAAGGCGTCGAGAAGCCAGAGCTGGGTTTCAACATCTGCAATGTTAATGGTAAAGCTAAAAGGTACGGAAAAAGAACGGCTAACGGAAATGTTTTTCCCAGTGTTATAGCTCTTTACCTGGCAGATAATATCATCATAAACACGAACGGTAAGTTTATTCAGCTCATGTTTATCGTAAAGCTCATTACCAATCTTAACAACTCGTTCAAGCATATTATTCTCCTATCTCTAATTCTGAAATTCTAGCTTCGAGAACTTCTATGCGCTCCAAAGCCTTTTGAAGCGCGGTTACTATTGGTGGTATCGTTCTGATGTAGTCGAGCTTCCAGGTTGCTGAACCGTCCGTTTAAGCATTGTTCTCTCCTGTCTCGACAAGCTTCCAACCTGCGGGATAGGTTTCTGGCGAGTAGGTGTTCGCGTCTATCAGCGACTCGTACACGGAGCCGTCTGCTGTTGGGTAATGCACCTTGTCGCCCATCTTGTAGGCGTCCTGGGCACCAGTCGGCTGACTCCATACGGGGATGCCGTCGCCGCCTTCCTCGTGGACTTTCCACAAGGCGGATGTGGAGTCGGGTTCCCAGCCCTCCTGCGCCGTGTGGCTCTGAATGCACTCGTACTGGGATTCCTGATACGTCACAAGGTCGCCTATGTAGTAGGCCGTTCCGATGGCCCACTTGTCGATTACGTCCTCGGCGTCCTCCCACTCGGGCATGGCCTTGAGCAACGCGTATGCCTTGTTGACGCTGAAATCAGGGTCGTAGTCCACCGAGATGAACTGCGCGTCGATGTACACGTCGCAGCCAGTTTCGGGGTCGATAATTGCCGCTTGCTCTTCCTCGCGCTTTTCCTGGGACGTGTACCCTGCAAGCTCGATGGTGGTTTGAACCCCGACCACGGTGGTGAGCGATACGATGCGGTAATAGCCCAGGTTGACGCCGTTCGGCAGTTCCTTGTCGATGATGAGTCCCATTTGTTCCTCCTGTTACTTCCAGCCTTCGACTCGGATGATGTAGATTTCGTTGTTCTTTGCACAGGTGGAACCACCTGTGTCAATCGACGCAGAGCAATAGCTGGTACTAGACACGGATTTAGCTGAAATCGTCACCATCTTCGAGAAGAAAATGACACCTGTGTCGCCCGATTTGCCCTGGCCAGTACATGAAAGCTGCACTATCTTTCCGTTTGGGGCGTAGACCTCCACGCATTCGTACTTGGTTGCAGAGCCAGACGCAGTTGACTTGCCGTAGAAGAAGATGCGCAAGTAATTGAAATTCGCAGCAGTCTCCGAGAGCGTAATTGTCGCATTACTGCCCGAATTATTGCCATAAAGCGCGGTTGGCACGGGGATGATTCCAGCTCTGTTGGGAAGGCAGACAACGTTTGTCGAATTAGTGTTCGAGTCGCGGTTCGCCTTAGATGCCCACGAGAACACCAGGTCTTCTGTGTTGTAGTTTCCAATTGCCCAGGAACCGCCAGAGGTCGTATCCAGGGTGACGGCGGGATACCAGACGTCGCCAGTTCCTTTCTTTAGATAAAGAGCGGCATTGCCTTTGTTGCCATCAATATACGTGATACCAGAACTGCCGACATTCCTGTTAATTGGGCCAGTTATATTGCCGCCAGCTAAAGGTAAAAACCCATTCATAATATCAAATGCATTACTAATAATATTAAGTGTATTATTAGCTTTATTAGAGGCCTCACCAGTCATTGATATGGCTTCTAATATTTTATTACTTATAGAACGGAAGTTACTATTGAGTTTATTAATCTGCTGAGGCGTGAAGCCATCAGATACGTTAAACTCAGCTATAGGTAAATCAGCCATAACAATCCCATCGGTCAAAGACGGCATTATTATAACACAAAATAACGTGGGCAGTCGCGGAAAACTGCCCACTCAGGAAGGTGTGGTACCGCAGCAGGAGGGACGGCACCACACCTATTATAACACGGTTTTCGTCACGTGCTTGCACAAAACGCGTAAATCGCCGCGAATTCTCGCGCCGACCTCTTCGGCCTTGAAACAGAAGTAGCAGTCCTCGCTACACTCCCAGCCCTCTTTTTCTTCCCAGAGAAAGTACGGGTAGCTCATCTTCCTGAACACGTGCGGGTCGATAAGAGCGCAGCCGAGACCTCCTGCGGTGATCTTGACACGCCCAGACTTCAGGCTGGCTATTTTCTCCATGCTGAGGATATTCTCGTTGGTGGCAATCTTCTTGCCCATGTCAACGTAGAGGGTGCTGTAGCCTTTCCTACCATCGTAACGGTTCTGGTAAACACCGAGAAGCACGTCGTTGGAGCCGTGGTCTTGCAGCATGAGTTCGAGGGCGTTGGACGGAACAACAACGTCGCTGTCAATCGTCAGCAGCTTGTCGTATCCTTTGAGAGCGGCTTTGGCGATATCGTTCCTCGCTCGCTGAACGCCGTGGCCTTTGACAAAGAGCAGGTCAACATCGTGACCGCACTTGTCGAGGTCCCAGATACCCTCGAAACACTCGGTCGAGACGGTCTCATAGGTCGGAACTGCAACGAGAATTTTCATGTCTGCCCCAAGTTCTCTGACGGGGCTGCTCGGCGAGAACAGGGGTGAAAAACCAAGCAGCCCCAGCGGAAAGGAGTATCGGCAGCACCCAGGTCAGGAGAGGTGGCCGACTACATAATTATAACATGAAACTCCGAAAACGCATTACAACTTTTAGTTGTATATTTTGGGGAGTATTACAACTTTTTTTTGTATAAGAAAAACGGATTTTGCGTTATAATTATAGGTGCGGGTAAAGACCCCGCCAACTATCTTACATGTCGGCAATGCCGAAGCTACGCGAAGCACAGGTTATTCTAGACCATAGAGTCCGTTCCAGGACGGCAAAATGTACCGAGCCGAAAGCTCCGAGTCGAATATCCTGGTGATTTGAGTGGCTGGCTCTACGTGCTCACTAGCCTAAGAACTAACAGCGCACCCACCCACTCAAGTAGGCTTTATCGCGCTGATCTAGCAGTAAGCGACAGGAGTGCAATCCTGGCCTACGGACTGCAAGGCTGCACTCTGGTTACACTTGGCAACTGGCTTTACAGAGTGCGTGGAAGACGGCTAACGCCCAGAAGTCTAACGCAAGCATCCCAAGGGAGATTGAGGGATGGCAGGAAACTGTTTAGAACTTCTGCTCCCAAAGCGAAGCTTTGCCCAGTTCTTAAGAGAGATGGGCGGTAAGGGGGTGTGGTGGAAAGGCAGACACAGCGGACTTAAAATCCGCCAGCTACGGCTATAAGGGTTCGAATCCCTTCACCCCTACCATCTATTCTAACAACTTTTTTCATATCTTTTTTAACGTTAGTGCTGGCAGGTTCTAAGTAAAGCCAAGAACTTTTACTTAGCCGCCGTAAATTTTCGAGCGCCTTTAGGGGGGTCGGAAATTTAGCGGGGGAACGATATCAACAAAAATCAATTTTTCTATACTCCTAATATTCCTACCCCCCTACTGACCTGGTATAATACAAACCTGTTCTCCTAAATATTAGGATGTTTTTGTGTGTGAAGTTTTCAGTGATGCATTGGGATGTGTGAATATCTCAGTGGAATTGCTAACCACTACTTATCTGATTAGAGTCTAGCTAACTCGAAAGGAGGACGAGATGACCGAGAACATCTTTGATTCCAAACAGGCCAAAGATCTTCGCAACGTCGCCCTTTACGGTAACTGGAATCTGGTGCAAGAGTACTATGGTGACCAGATGAAAGCTGCCAAGGACGAACAAGCAGAAATCACCGCCTACAAGCAAGAAATTCGTCAGCTTAAACTGATGAACAGAAAGCTTAAAGCGATGACTGGAATCACCAAGGACATGGTGGAATCCAGCAAGATGCTTGGCGTTATTACGCCCGAAGAAGTTCGTCAAGCAGGACGCAACTATCGCATGTTCCTCTCCGCTCTCAACGGCGAAGAAGAAACTGTCGAAGAAAAGCCGTCTGTTGAAGCATCTGCACCTGCGGAAGAATCGCCCGAACAGCCAAAGAGCAAGAACGCGAAGCGCAAAGCTAAGCGTTACAACTCCGAGGCCACCGAAGAGGGGAACTAACTGTTCCCCTTTTTTTAAAAACAATCGCCACCGATCGCGGCTGGCTGGCCCAAGACAGCCATGCTTTGCAAAGTCGCGGACGGGTGGCTTCAATATAAAATAGCCATAATGAAACGAAGGAGGCTTACTATGGCTAAGATCAAGCACGAGTTCAAGAAAATCGAAATGACCGCAATGGTTGGCGAGTTCAAGGTTGACTATACGTTGACCAACTGGGGCGACAACAAGTATGGCTTGAACGTCGCGTCCATCGAGTGGGACATGCCTTGCTGGTACCCGCACGAATTTTCGCTCGACCTCCAGATCTACATCGGCGAGGTTGCCATTGAAGAAGAAGATTATCCGATCTTCGACTTCAGCGAAGTTAACGAAAAGCTGAACAACTTCGTTCGCGCAACGATTGGTGACTTCGTCGGTGAGATGACTTCGATGCACAGGGATCTGTGCGACGAAGATTAACAGAACAGTCAGCCCAGGCGCTCCGTCAATACGTTGGCGGGGCGCTGTTCGATTTAAGGAGTAATTATGTGGGAAATTACTACTCCAAAAGGTTATGTTCTCAAACGTTTTCCTGGAAAGAAAAGAGCTGAAGCCAAAGCATTTTGCGATGGCTGCAACGCTGCTCTTTGCGATCTTGACAGGTCTGCGTATGATTACGAAGCGCACTACCAAATCGGTTATCGAGCTGATCTTACAGCTTCGATTTATAATTATTAACCGTATTGGAAACTTCCTCATAAGTACTGTCGGGTCTTTGTACTCGCGCGAACATGAGGTACTTCCCGAAGTTTACCAACTGGCTTGCGGGCACTGTTGGGTTTATAAGGGATATCCATACACAGGAGGCCACATGGCTATTGGCCTCCTTTCCGTAATAAAACCACATCATCATCTAAGCTGTGTGGTCTCCAGTGTGTGGATAGCACAGGCAAACAATCACAAGGAAAGGATAATTATGTGGTGTTCAAGTCCAAGAAATCTTGATGAATTTCAAGAAGAAGTTGATTGCTACACAACTGAAGAACTGATTGATCTCGAAAAAGCTTATCGAGAAGCATCACGAGAAGAGTCAGCAGAAGGAAATTATTATGCATCAGATATTTATTTTGATGCAGCTAATATCTGCCATTGGGAACTAGTTGAAAGGAATGAAAATGCCTGATCCTATGGATTCCATCGACATTCAGGTCATCATTCGTGACCTGAACCGCTAACACTTAAGGGAGAGCTGATCTGCAGCCAGCTCTCCCTGCAACTTAAAAAAATATTTTTAAAAACACTCCCTCGTTCCAGTGGTTCGATACCGCTAAGGCGTAGGGGGTAGGTGTCTCTTAAGAGACGGAGAGGGGTAAGCAATCATGTATAAAGTTTATGGCATTGTAACCTATGAAGACCATGAAGAAGTATATCATGTTGGTTCAACAAAAACAATTGAACAAATAGAAGAATGGTTTGTAAATCAAAACCATTATGATACATATTGTTATGAGGAGGTTAACAATGACTAACTTAGCAGGTGCAATCTTCCTGGCATCGCTGCTTGTGGTGCCAGGACTTATTGGAGTATTAATCGAACACTGGAAAGAGAGGTAACATTATGAGCGAACCGAGGACAGATGTGTGGCTGCGCTGCAAGGTTGTAGCCGACGAAGGCATTGTTATCTGGACGCAGGACGGTTGGAAACGTATCTTCGACTGTTACGGTACCCAGCTCCGCATGGAAGACTTCCATTGGGGAGCGTACGAAACCAAAGCGCATTTCATCTGTAACGAGATGCCTTTGGAACAGCTCTACGTTAAGACCGATAGCATGATGTACCCGTACATCTATGCTGACGATGCAGAGCAGTGGTCTGAACTGTTTAAGGAGGAAAAATAATGGAACGTAAAGTTAAGGCAGAAGTAACTGGACGCGCTGGTAGCATGGCTAGTCACGCTATCAAATGTATCCGCGAGTTTACCGAAACAGGCTGGGAAGCCTGTGAACTAAGCGACAAAGATCTCGGTCGCTATGACGGGTACAATGCAAAACAAAATTCGAACGGCGCTTATTATAACGCTGCTTATTCTACAAGAATTATAAGAGATCAAATTAAAGCCCTCGATCTTGAGAGCATTGTAGACGTTGTATCTAACGAAGGCCATTTGTATCTCGTGAGAAAGGACATTTAAATGTCTACAGCTAGAACACGTATTGCAGGCGCTTTAATGCGCGGAGAACATCTGGTAGCATTTGACCATTGGGTACAGCCTGGTCTTACGTCTGCTAGTAAATACGCGTGTGGAGCACTGAGCCAAACAATAACTCGTGATGTAGCGCCGATGTTTGATGAAGGCGCTGTTGTAAGCGAACGAGTACCTGGAAAGAATTATCACCAGTATTTCATTGACTTTACAAAGCTTTCTGATAGGCCTATCTATAAGCTAATGAAAGACTGGTAAGCTAGGAGGTGATCCAGATATCTACTGATAACTGGGCGTGGGATCTGTGGCAACTCGAAGCAATAAACTTCTTTGATAAGCCATCAGATATACATGCATACAGGTATCTCCGTGCTTGCGGATTCAACTGGGAAGATGCTAAAAAAGCTGTTACCAACGGAATCAAAAAGCAAGCAGCAAAACGTTTGTTTGAGGCGCTGACGAAGGAAGGAGATAATGAGTAAGGTTAAGGATTACTATTGGAATGTTGCTGGTAAAGATTGTCTTGGAGACTATTGGTCGCGACAAGAATGTCTGCATTGTTGGGCGACTGATTTATGTAAAGAAGAAGCTATTAAGTTAGATGGCTTCTATGACCAGCAAGCAGAAGAGAGAGCATGGTGGGAAGACTATGAGTGTTCTCACCATTGACCCGAACGAGAGCATTTACCTCGACATGTACCGATGGGGTCTAAAACAGATTCCTATCGAGGACATCGAGCGTGAGTGCTCTCGTGTTGGAAAAGAAATCAGAAAGAAAGACTATCAGAACTATTATAACGGGTTCAACAAGAGCAGACTGCGGTCAGACCCTAAGTCTGTTCTTAAGATTAACCATGAAACGAAAACAGTTCTCGATAAGCCTCTCACTGATTTCAAGGTAAATACATACGAGCAGCCACGTGCTCGATGGGTTCCCTGCAATGAACACGGTAAGCCACTGATTAAGTGGACTCAGCAGAAGCTGTATCAGCCAGAAGATGTTATCTACTATCCTGATAGCTTCTACTATGCTGAGAACCTTAAACACTGTCATGTCATTGTGCTTGACATCGACGCAGACCACGGCAATCAGGTTGATGAGGATACACTCATGTTCTTCAACAGATACATGAGTAAGACTCACTGCCTGTATAAAGAAAGTTACGATGGTGTACCAAAATCGTACCACCTAACTTTCTATACTGATAGGATAATACCTACAGTGCACTGCTCGTGGGCGCACGTAGATATCTTAGGTAACGAAGGGAACCAGCTAAGATATCGTAAGAACAAGGTACGCAACGGTCTCACGCCTATGTATCTTACACCAGAACTCTGGGATGAGATTAGAACATACCTTAAAGGAAGGAAGGTGAAACCATGACGCTTGAATCAATCGAGAAACTGCGCGAATCTTTAAAGGATTGTATAAGTGAAACAGGCATTGAGCCTAATCGATTTGATACATACTGGATAACCGCAAAAGCTTGCGACATGCTTATAGATGAAATCGAGCGCGAAGTCTTAGAGCGATACATGGAACTTCCATTGGACGAAGACGGTATACCAATTCACGAGGGTGATTTAATTCAATTCGTCAATAAGCAAGGTGGTACTGGTGCTCCAGTAGAAGTGTGCGCTGTATCAAAGTATTACGTTTATTATAACGAAGGAAAACACTTCTACCGTGCGGATTGCTGTTGTCATTTTAAACCGCGCACAATCGAGGACGTATTGCAAGAAATGTTATGCGAGGAAACTCTTATTAACTCGCAGTATCCATGGGAAAATCCAGAGTTAATCGCCAAATATGCTGCTGAGATATGCGAGCTTTTGGAGATACACAATGAAAGAAGGTGAAATGAAACGTATCTATAAGCCTGAAGACTTGCAGGAAATTTTTGAGAAAGATTTCCTGCTTGATCCGAACACATTCGGACAAGGCAAGACTAAGGCAGATGTTATTGACTCGCTCTGTATCTGTCACTGCCTAGACAGGGAGTGGACAGAGTTCTTCGCAAAATGGGTTGATAACTTCACCATCGAGTATGATGGCAAAGAGTATATCAACCACTTGCGGAGAACACCAGAGCACCACGAGTACGGTACAGCTCTTGTGCCACCGCTTGAGTGGGAAATCAATCACATTCTTAGCTACTATGAAGATTACAAAGACTACTTCGTAACCAACGAGCTGCTTGGTAAAGCTCGCTGGGGACGTGTAGGAACAATGGACGCAATGGATTATTGCATCAACTACTAGAAAGGAAAGTGTATGTCATTCATGAGCGTTGATGGTGGTACTGGCAACGGTTCGACTGGTTCCTTCTGGAACTTCTCGAACAAAGAGAAAGATAACTACGCTATTAGTATTAAAGGCGTAGTGCGTGAGATCCAGCTCGTGCCGAAGACTAAGTTCGGTACGCGTGAGATTGAGCGTTACGATGACGGTAATCCGAAGAGGAATCTCCGTCTGTACGTTGACGACGAGGGAGAAGAGACCATCTGGGAGTTCAACCCAGGTGGACGAGACAAGCGCAACAGCGGCGGTGAAGACCGTCGTAGCGAAGCGCTGAAGGCTCTCGTCAACGCACTGCTCACCGTAGATAAGAACGCCAAGGACATCGAAGAGTGTCTTGGCATGTTCATCGAGGTAAGCACTGAGGAACCTCCAGGGAACTTCACGTACTCCAAGGGTAATCCTCGCCCGTGGCACGTGAAGCTGGATAACACTGTCATGTCGGAACACCGTGGTTGCACTGTTAAGCCTGACTGGGAGCGTGAGAAACAGCAGGCTGACGCAGGCGTTGAGCCACCAGACCCAAATGATCCCAACGACTTCAGGAACAAGATTCCTAAGAACGCTGGGATGCCAGATGTGAGTGTGTACGACGAAGACATCCCGTTCTAGGAGTACACATGAATTACATCTGGAAGCATGACGTGTCTGAGGACTGGCTCAGAGCGCGTAAGGACGTTCTCACTGCTAGTGAGATACGTTCGCTGCTGCCAGAGTTCAAGCGGATGTTGAAGAAGCCAGAGGATGCTCTGTCTCCTGGCTTCTTCTCGTTCTGCGGTGCTAAGCTGTCTGGCGGTATTCCAGACACAAGCAGCTCTGGTGCAGCGGCTCGTGGACATATCATGGAGCCTTACGCAGTCGAGGACTGGAATCATAACAGCTCTCCGACATACCATCACTGGGACGATATCGTTATCAAGCGAAACGGTATCGGCTACAGTCCAGACGGTCTGGACATAGAGCAGATACCAGAGATGGGAGTCGAGCTATGGGCAGACAACAAGTCTGGCAAGCTGAAGATTCCAGGACGAGACCAGACATTCCGTGCTCCGACACGGGCTATCGAGGTCAAGTGTTACGAGCCTAAGCAGCACATGAAGAGTCTCATAGAGACTAAAGAAGAGCGCGATGAGCGACTACAAGTTGCTGTAGCGTTCATGGTGCTACCGAAGCTTCAATACGTAGACGTGCTCTGGTACTGTCCCGAAGCACCAGTACCTATGCATTTCGATCAGTACAAACGCGAAGACCTTGAAGCAGAGATTAAGGTCATTACTGCTATGCTCAAGATGTTTCACAAGCACATGAAACGAGTTAAGGAAGAAGCTAAGTCGTACTGGAAGATGGAGCCGCATTATACAACGAAACAGATATACGACGAGTATATCTTGAGCGAGCAGACAGGTATATAAGGAGGATTATGTGATTAATACAATTGCAATTGATAAGCTTATTAATGATATTGAAGATAATATCGAAGATATTGAAGAAGCAAAAGAAATTCTAAGAGAACTTTCTGATGTATTGTTTGAAAGAAATAAAGCTTATCAAGAGTTAGATAACGTACTGGAAATGATTAACGACAGATTAGGGCGTTAATATGAGTAGGAACAAAGAAATGTTCATCAAGATATCTGATGTGCAAGGCCAGTACTATCAGATATACATAGACGTTGGAGTAGGAGACTGGAGTTTTTATGATAACTGTTATGACACAGAGGAACTTGCTCTGCGCATAAAGGAAATCATAGAGGAAGGAGGCAAGCGGATATGGCACTGATGAGAACTGATGTTCCACGCCGTGAGCTACCGTGGCTCGGCATAGGTACTCGTGGAGAGTGGTATGACTATCGTGATGCTCTTGAGGCAAGCGATATGGCGTTCAACGTTGTTCCACGAGACGCTAAGGTTGAGTTCTACGATCCTCTTGGAACAGGCTTCGGAGAAGCTATTACATGGTATGATACTGTTCCAGGAGTACAGGTGAACGTACAACTCGATAACAACCGTATTCTCGGTTGCGTGAGCAACCAGTACGGTATCATCCAGAACAACGACGCGTTCAGTCTGTTGGAACCGCTTACAAACAACGGAGCTGTTATCACTCATGCTGGCATGACAGAACAGGGTCTGTGCTTCATGATAGCGGAGTGGAGTAACTTCACGGTAACTGGTGACGAGTACAAGCTGTATATCATGGCTACAAACAGCTTTAACGGCAGCTACCCGTGTGGACTCATCATCACACCTGTGAGAATCTACTGTCAGAACATGTACAGAAAGCTCGTGCGCTCAGATAACCTGTTACACATCAGGCACATGAGTCTAGCTCAACAGCGTATCGAAGAAGCCAAGTTTAACTTCGGTAAGATTAGCGGATACATTACTGGCTTCAGTGAAATTATGAATCATGCTATGTATGTTACGCTGACTAAGAAGAAGCAGGAACATCTTCTAAGCATGGCGTTCCCGTATCCTAAGAACGAGGAAGCAGAACGCTATCAGATAAGCAAAGAGCGTATTGATAGGATGCGCGAAGAGTTCTGCGATGTGTACATGAGCGCAAGCGATATCCGTAAGTACGCTGGAACAGCTTCACAGTTCATCCACGCCTGGTACGACTATCTGTCTCATGGAGAGCAGAGCCGTAGGATGGCTGGTAGCTGGGCTGACAAGCGGTTCAGCCGTCTGGCAAGCGGAGAGATAAAGACCGACGTAGTGAAGGAGGCACTGAAGTGACGATGTACCGTTGTATGCACTGCGGAGCACGCATGGAAAGCAGGGATATCCCGACAACAACTGTGCGAGAGGACTACGGAGATGTTATTGTACAGTACTGTC
>Ga0326511_10000179_pt1 | contig 52067 bp, 37 predicted proteins | sample 0_2496_0518_D_FD_203701 | JGI IMG/M metagenome (GOLD analysis project Ga0326511, IMG submission 203701) | Bovine rumen microbial communities from UC Davis, California, United States - 0_2496_0518 | ecosystem: Host-associated > Mammals > Digestive system > Stomach > Rumen | place: USA... | reverse complement strand
GTTCAATATTTTTTAAGCTGCCCTTTGGACGGCTTGGTTTCGTGTGCCCTGTTGATGTTAACGTACAGCTATTTTTCTTTTTCAAACTTCAAACTTATTCCTCCAGTTTGTAGCCAATTCCTCGAATTGTCCGGATGTATGCACCAGCTTTCCCTAATTTTTGGCGTAACGTGCGGATATGTACATCCACTGTTCTGTTTTCGCCATCAAAGGAATAGCCCCATACTTGATTGAGAAATTGTTCCCTTGTCAGAACCAATTCCCGATTTCGGAACAGGAGAACCAGCATTTCAAATTCTTTGAAGGTGAGAGAAATCTCTTTTCCGTCAACTTGTACAATATGTTTTTCAGGGCTGACATACAAACAGCCGATTTGGTATCCGTCGGAATCATTTTCTTTTCGGGTACGGCGCAGGAGTGCTTTTACTCTTGCAATGAGTTCCATCATGCCAAAAGGCTTGGTTAAGTAATCATCTGCACCGGAGTCCAATCCAACAACTTTGTCATATTCTCTGCTTTTGGCTGTAATCATCATCACCGGAATTTCTGCCGTCAGGGGATTTTGACGGAGTTTCCGCAGAATGGAAAGACCGTCTTCTTCTGGTAGCATAATATCCAACAAAATCAAATCAGGGAGTTCCTCTTCTATGGATTGATAAAAAGCAGATGGATATTCAAAGCCCTTTGCACTCATGCCGGAATTTGTCAGAGTATATACGACCAATTCCCTGATACTGCTGTCATCTTCTACAAAATAAATCATGGGAGATACACCGCCTTTTTGGGTTATCAGGGAATCTGAAATAATCGTTTCCCATTTTCACAACAAATATCAATTATCTCTTGTGGGTCAGTGTTTCGGATTTCTGCAATTTTCTCGACAGTATAAGGAATCATGCGACTGTCACAACGCTGTCTGCGGAATGGCACAGGGGGGAGGTAGGGGCAATCTGTTTCTAACAGCATGAATTCAGGGGGAATCCATTGCAATGTTTCAATCACCCTTCTTGCATTTTCATAGGTGACAACCCCACCAAACCCAAGATACAGCCCTAATTTGACAAATTCCTTCGCCATTTCTACTGCACCGCTCCAACAGTGTACCACGCCTTTTGGCTGGTAGTGTTTCACGATTTCCAGACCGTCCGCCATTGCATCACGAATATGCAGAATCACAGGCAAGTCCAGACTTTTGGCAAGTTCCAACTGTTCACAGAACATTCTTTTCTGCAATTCCCTGTTATCGTCTTTGCGGTAATAGTCAAGACCAATTTCCCCGATAGCCTTTACTTTTTCATGGGAAGTCATTGCAGTGATTTTTTCTAAGTCTCTTGTTTCCTGTTCAGCATTGACCCAATTGGGGTGAATCCCCACAGCGCACCAGACAAATGGAAACTGTTCCGCCAATTCAATGGATTGGGTGCAATCGTCCACTTTGCATCCTGCTAACATGATTCGGGTGACACCATTTTCCGGAAGGCTTGCAAGCAATTCCATTCTGTCTTTGTTGAATAATTTATCTGCATAATGGGAATGGGTATCAAAGATATTTGTATACATACGATTAGCTCCCTGAGGTGCGGAAGTATTCAGCCACAGAGCTAGAGAAATTCTCACTCAATAAGAATACTTCACCATTTTCGCCCAATGTTCCAGTTACCACACGGAAAGAGGCAATGTCATTCCCGTAAGTATACATATATTTGAGAGCGTCTTTTTTGTCTGCATAATCCACGGAAGAAATATCTGTATCCATGAGGTTGACTAAACGCACAAAATCGGCATCCATGGAAGCGGTGATTCTTTCTGTGTCTGTCTGGTTAATCATTTCGCTAATCATATCAGAAGCAACTGCATTTCTTTCAATTTCACCATATCCGCCACCTTCATTAAATAATGGATAGGTCATGAGCTTTTCTATCTGTGCTGCGCCCAAATACTGCGGTTCTGCACTGTCTTCAAAACCATTGGTCTTAATCGGGACAGAATAGTAAACACCGCCGAAAATATTGCAGATTTTCTGGAAACCCTCCGACTTTACCACAACATAACGGTCAATGGAAATCCCTGATTCATTTTGGATGGCTGCCTTCGCTGCCTGAATGCCACTTTGTGTGAAAAATCCTGCAAGGGTATCTTGTCTCCCATCCACTACCGCCAACATATTGGAAGGAAATGCAAAAAGTGCCATCTTCTTATCCATGGGCATGACTCTTGCAATCATAAAAGTATATTGAACAGGGTCATTTTCTTCATTCAAAACAAAAAGCAATGTCATGTTATCGGCTTCTGTTGGCTTGACGACGTTGGTTTTCATTTGTACAATTTCCTGTTTGTTCATGCCTAAATTCTGGAAAACATACCAAGCAATTCCACCAATCACTGCAATTCCCAGAAGAAATGATATTAAGAATGGGATTGCAACATGTCCACCGCTCTTTTTCTTTGCCTTTGCCATAATAAAAAATCCTCCTTGTAAAAGTTTTATATACCTACTTGCTTTTTTATAAAAGAAGTGCTATAATAGATATGTATGCTGTTTTTGCTAAAACCCATTACGTTCGACTGTCCACATTTTCGGCGTTGCGGGAAGTTTGGGAAGCAAATCCAACCGTATCCAGCAGTAAGCTAACCCCTTCTTTCTGGCGTAATGTAATGTGTACATTGAGCCGGAATGCATACTCTTTTTACATACTGCAAGGATAGCAGAAGAACGCTGTACCATAAATTTGTTTCGGCGCAGAAATACTCCCTTATCTTTCCATGTGCCGGAAAGTACAATGATTTTATCTAGCCGGTTCTGCATTTCCCTAAGGTGGGAGAGGTCATAATGCATGACCTTGAAAAATTCCTCATAATCTGTACAGGGCTGTATTCCAATGACCTTGATTTCTGGGTTCTTACTGCGCAGTTCAAAAAGATGCAATGCGGAAATATAGTCAATTCCTTCTGCCATACCAACATAAAAATGTGTGAATCCTGCCATTACTGCATAATCAAGATGGTAGTAGAGAACATCTTTCACAGCTTGCAAATAATCATCTTTTGGAAGTTTTTCAAAACGATGCCCTGTAATACAAATGGAACTTTCCCACGGAGTGTCATTTTGTGCATCTGACTGTGTCATGTTTCTTTCCCTCCAATTCGGTATTTTGTTACAGTCATATTTATTATAGCACAGAACAGCATAAACTACAAGTGAAAATTTTGCTTTTTTCATAATTTTTACATTTCTGTTTCTTTTTCGATACCAATTCGAAACTTTTGGATAGTTCGAAATCTATCCTGATGATGTCAGTTAGAAAGAAGGAGTCAATTCATGCAGTATCGTGAACGTGTATGGGCTGAAATTTCTCTGGATGCCCTTTCACAAAATGTTAAACACATTCAAGAACAGATTGCACAAGCAGACCTAGATATTGAATATTGTGCAGTCGTCAAGGCGGATGCTTATGGACATGGGGAAGAATTTGTTTGTGGACATCTCTATGAAATGGGAATTCGTTTTTATGCGGTTTCCAGTTTTGAGGAAGCTCTCCGTGTCCGGAAATGGTGTCCAGAAGGGGAAATTTTAATCCTTGGCTATACTGCGCCCGAATGTGCGCCCATGTTGGCGGAACATAATATTATTCAAACCATTGTTTCTGTAGAATATGCCAAAGAATTGGCGAAATTTGCCGAAGTGGGTTTTCCTGTGCGCTGTCATATTGCATTAGATACCGGTATGGGGCGGATTGGTTTGGAGACTTCCCAAAAGGAACATTGTATTCAGAGACTGAAAGAGATTTCTGGCTTGTCTGGTTTGAATGTGGAAGGGCTTTTTACGCATTTTGCGGTTGCAGACGAAAACGACAATGATAATATTGCTTATACCATCAAGCAGGAAACAGAATTTTTTGACATGGCGGAAACGTTCGAAACGGAAATCGCCCCCCTGAAACAAGTTCATTGCATGAATAGTGCAGCGATTCTTTACCGGAATCAATTACCCAGTACTTTGGCAAGGGCTGGTATTATCATGTACGGTTTGAAACCCAATGCCAATTTAGAAGTACCCATTCCCCTGACTCCGGTTTTGTCACTGCGTTCCCGTATCAGCCATATTAAGACCGTTCCGGAGGGTACTTGTATCAGCTATGGGCGTACCTATACTACCCCCGATACCCAAAAAATCGCAACGGTGACAATTGGCTATGCAGACGGCTACAGCCGACAGCTTTCCAACCGTGGGGAAGTCATTGTGAAAGGGGTTCGCTGTCCTATTGTCGGGAGGATTTGCATGGACCAGATGATGATTGACGTTTCCAATGTGCCGGAAGTGCAAACTGGTGATATTGTCACTTTGATTGGAACAGATGGCAATGAAACTATTACCGCTGATGATATTGCTGGAATCTGCGGAACAATCGGTTATGAGATTACCTGCAATATTTCGAAACGTGTCCCTAGAATTTTCTTGAAAAATGGCAGACAAATTCATGAGGATAGCTTGTTATAACGAAAAAATGTTCACTCGGTCATTTTTGTAACGAAATAGGTTGAGACGGTACTAACCTAATAGAAATCATGATAGACACTAGTCGTATGAATGTGTGTCGTAGTATGTATATTGACGATTGATGGAATTTGGAGGAAATGAATGAAAATTTACGCTTTGGGAATTGATGTCGGCTCAACAACAGTGAAAACGGTGGTCTGCGATGAGGACGGCAAAATTCTGCATTCCGCATATCAGCGGCATTTTTCGAAGGTCAAAGAAACCGTAACAGAACAATTACAGAGTATTCAGGGGAAATTTCCGGATGCTCAATTTCGTTCTGCAATGACAGGTTCAGCAGGTCTCGGACTTGCCAATGCAGCAAATATCAATTTTGTACAGGAAGTTCATGCAGCGTTTTTAGCTGTCAAGACTTGTTATCCAAATGCGGATACCGTCATTGAATTGGGCGGTGAAGATGCAAAAATTATTTTCCTGACTGGTGGAGTGGAACAGAGAATGAACGGCTCATGTGCTGGTGGAACTGGTGCATTCATTGACCAGATGGCAACGCTCCTCGGTATTACCGTGCAGGAGCTGGACGAGGCATCTTTGAGGGCGACCAGAACTTATCCTATCGCTTCCAGATGTGGAGTTTTTGCGAAGTCTGACATACAGCCCCTTTTGAATCAGGGCGCAGCTCGTGAGGATGTTGCTGCAAGCATTTTTCGTGCAGTGGTTGACCAGACTGTTGCAGGCTTGGCGCAAGGGCGTGAAATTAAGGGGAATGTATTATTTTTAGGTGGCCCTTTGTCGTTCCAGAAGGGCTTGAGAAAGGCTTTTGTAGATACGTTGGGACTTTCCGAAGAACAGGCAATTTTTCCGGAGCAAGCCCCTGTTTTCGTTGCGTTGGGAAGTGCATTGTATGCCGAAAAAAGCAAGGACTCCCCGAAAACTGCCGGTGCATTGCTGGAAAAAGTGACCAATGCTCATGCAACTTCTGATGTTGTGACAGGAGATGCATTATTTCACTCAAAAGAAGAATATGGGAAATTTGTGGAACGGCATAAACAATGCGATTTGGAATTTGCAGACCTGCATACCTATGAAGGTGATGCTTATCTTGGTATTGATTCCGGCTCAACTACTACAAAATTAGTTCTCATCACAGAAGATGGTAAGCTATTATACAGCCATTATGCATCCAATGAAGGGCAACCCCTTGACAGAATCGCCGCTAAACTCAAACAGATTTACCACGATAAAAACCCAAAATTAAACATTCGTTCCAGTGCTGTCACTGGTTACGGTGAGGATTTAATCAAAGCCGGATTATCGGTAGACTTTGGCATTGTGGAAACAGTGGCACATTTTAAGGCTGCATCCTTTTTCTGTCCGGACGTAGATTTTATTATTGACATTGGTGGACAGGATATTAAATGTTTCAAAATCAAGAATGGTGCAATTGACAGCATCATGTTAAATGAAGCCTGTTCCTCTGGGTGTGGGTCATTCATTCAAACCTTTGCAATGGCTTTGGGGTATGATATTGCGGAATTTTCCCAAATGGGCTTATTTGCGAAACATCCAGTTGAATTGGGGTCACGCTGTACGGTATTCATGAATAGTTCCGTGAAACAGGCGCAAAAAGACGGTGCAACCGTGGAAGATATTTCCGCTGGGTTGTCGTCTTCCATTATCAAGAATGCAATCTATAAAGTTATCCGTGCGAGAAGTATTGACGAACTCGGTAAAAATATTGTCGTTCAAGGGGGAACTTTCTTGAATGATGCCGTTTTGAGGTGTTTCGAAAGAGAAATCGGCAGAGATGTTATCCGTCCGGCAATTTCCGGTTTGATGGGCGCATTCGGTGCGGCACTCTATGCAAAGGAACGGGCAAACGAACATGAAAGCACTTTGATTTCCCCTGAAAACCTTGAAAAATTTTCCTATACGTCTAAAAATGTACGCTGTGGAGGATGTACGGCAAACTGTCAATTGAATATTATCCGATTTTCTGACGGCGGTCGGTTTGTTTCGGGAAATCGCTGTGAAAAGGGCGCAGGTATCAAACGAAAAACGGAAGTCCCCGATTTGTACACCTATAAATATGACAGCTTATTCCAGCTTGTCAAGGAACAACCAGCCAAACCAAAGGCGACTGTTGGTATTCCTATGGTACTCAATTATTATGAGTTGCTCCCGTTTTGGTATACCTTCTTTACAAAGTTAGGCTTTAAAGTGGAGATTTCCGGCGAAAGTGACAGAAAAGTCTATTACAAGGGACAGCATACCATTCCTTCTGATACGGTATGTTATCCGGCAAAAATCGCACACGGACATATTGAACTTTTGCTGGAAAAGAATGTGGATTTCATTTTTTGGCCCTGCATGACCTTCAATCTGCAAGAACCCGAAACCAATAACCATTTTAATTGTCCAGTTGTGGCATATTATCCGGAACTCATGCACGCTAATCATAGCGGATTGAATGAGGAGAATTTCATGTATCCTTATCTCGATTTGAACAATAAAAAGCATGTTGTCAAGGTCATGAAAAAGCTCCTCGCCAAATATAATGTTGGTGGTCAGATTGCCAGCGCATTGGATGACGCTTATCAGGCTCTTGACAATTACCACAAAGATGTTACCCAAAAAGCCGAAGAAGTCATTGCTCAGGCAAGGGCTGAAGGCAGAAAAATGATTGTTTTGGCTGGTCGTCCCTATCATCTTGATAAGGAAATCAACCACGGCATTCATAAGCTTATCACAAGTTTAGGGCTTGCAGTCATTACAGAAGACAGCGTGGCAATGTTGGGCGATACTCCCGATTTGCACGTTCACAATCAATGGACATATCACAGCCGTTTATACCGTGCCGCACAATATGTCACCACTCAACCAGATATGCAGTTAGTACAGTTGGTATCATTTGGATGTGGTATTGATGCCATTACTACGGATGAAGTGCGCAGAATCTTGGAAGATGGCGGAAAACTCTATACACAACTCAAAATTGATGAAATCAATAACCTTGGTGCTGCAAAAATCCGTCTCCGCAGTTTGCTTGCTGCGATGAGTCAATAAGGAAAGGAGGAATTTTATGGAAATTGAAATGAAAGACGGCTACCCGCTTTTTACCCCTGAAATGAAAGAAACACATACCATTTTGATTCCTATGATGTTACCCATTCACTTTGAATTGTTAATCAGCGTTTTCGGGCAATATGGCTATCACTGCGAAATCATGAAAAACGAGTCAAGAAACGTCGTAGACGAGGGGTTAAAAAATGTCCATAATGATACTTGTTATCCGGCATTGCTTTGTATTGGTCAATTCATGGATGCGCTCAAAAGTGGAAAATATGACATTAACAAGGTGGCTTTGATGCTTCCGCAGACTGGTGGCGGATGTCGTGCCTCTAACTATATTTATCTATTGCGAAAAGCATTGAAAGATACCTTCCCACAAGTTCCGGTTATCTCCCTGAACTTTGTCGGATTGGAGAAAGACCCTAGAAACGGCTGGCATATGTCAATGCCTATGATTATCAAAAGTGTGTATTCTTTGATTTATGGGGATATGTTAATGTCATTGTATAATCAATGCCGTTCTTCAGAATTAGTCAAGGGCAGTTCCAAAAAAGTCCTTGACAAGTGGATTAAAAAGTCAGTCGATATTCTGGCAAGTAGTTCCTATTCCAATACCAAAAAATATTATAAGGAAATGCTTGCAGATTTCGCAAAAGTGGAGCGTTCCAGCGTGCCAAGAATTAGAGTCGGCATTGTCGGGGAAATTTATGTGAAGTTTTCGCCATTGGGAAATAATCATTTGGAAGATTTCCTGATTTCAGAAGGTTGTGAACCGGTTGTGCCTTCTATGCTGGAATTTGTTCTGTATTACCTCTATAATAAAGTGAATGAGGCGAAACTCTACGGAAGACATTCCGCAGCCACTCCAGTTTATGCCATGCTGTACCAGATGTTCTTAGGCAAACAAAAAGAAGTTGTCAAGGTCATAGAAGACCATGGAGTTTTCACACCTCCTCATGATTTCTTGCATTTGTTGCACTCCGTGAGCCAATATATCAATTTGGGTGTCAATATGGGTGAGGGCTGGTTGATTCCGGCAGAAATGGGCGCATTGGCTGAAAGCGGTACGGAAAATATCATCTGTACCCAACCTTTTGGATGCTTGCCAAATCATATCATTGCTAAGGGCATGAGCCGTGCCGTCAAGGAACATCATCCCAATGCCAATATTATTGCTATCGACTATGACCCTGGGGCTACTCGTGTCAATCAGGAGAACCGTATTAAATTGATGCTTGCCAATGCAAGAGCCGCAAGAGGTGAAGTGTAAACAATGAATTCCCTTTACCGGAAAAAGAAAACTAAAAAGCTGATAAAATCTATTTTCAGTGAAATTTTCAGTGCTGAAAATATCATAGAATTGATTGTTGACGTGATTGCTGAAATGCTTCCTTGAAACAATTTTGTTACAATGCCCCTGATGGGATTCCCGAAGGGGCTGTATGTTTTGCAGAATTTTTTCTGAAACTATTGACATTTTTCAGGTTTTATAATATAATAATCTTGTATGCCGTAAAAATCCGGCTAAAAAGAGAAATTCGCTCCGCTAGTGTCCGTTTTGTTCCGGATAGCGGACAATTACAGGAGGTTAGGTTTGTGAACAAGAAAAAAGTAGGAAAACCCGTCTTTTTTGTTGTCTTCCTTGTCATTGTTTTATTTGCTGTGACGACGCTGTTCGGTGTACATAGCTATTTTGGTGACATTAAGACAACATATATTCATGGGCTGGATGACATTCGTCTTGGTATCGATATTCAGGGCGGTGTTGACGTGACCTTTGAACCCACAGACGGCGAAAACGCAACAAATGAGCAGATGGATGCGGCAATGGAAGTCATTAAACTCCGTCTGACCAATCTCAACATTAACGACAGTGAAACCTATGTTGACTATAATAATAGTCGTATCATTGTACGGTTTCCATGGCAGTCCGGTGAAGAAAATTTCGACCCTGCCGCTGCTGTCAATGAACTCGGTCAAATGTCTGAACTCACTTTCCGCTATGGTACAGAAGCAGACGGAGAGGTCATTTTAACCGGTTCAAGTGTTGATACTGCTACCACTGGTTATGACCAGCAGAATTCAAAATGGGTCGTTCAATTGAAATTGAATGATTCTGGTAAAGAAGCTTTTGCAACTGCAACTTCTACACAGGCTGCCAATAGTGGCTATATTTCCATCTGGATGGATGATACTTGTGTATCCAGTGCAACCGTGAATGAAGCCATTGCAAATGGTGAGGCGGTTATCTCTGGTAACTTCACCGCTGAATCTGCAAAGGAATTGGCTGACCAAATCACTTCCGGTGCATTGCCATTCTCTTTGGCTGCAACCAGCACAAAGACACTTTCCCCGACTTTGGGTTCTGGTGCGCTTCGTGCAATGGTTTTAAGTGGCTTGATTGCATTAGGATTCATTTGTATTTATATGCTGGTATTGTACAGAGTTCCGGGCTTTATTGCCGTAGTTGGCTTGATTGGACAGGCTGCCGGAATGCTGGCTGCTGTATCCGGTTATCTGGGATTCCAGCCAAGTTCAACCCTGACCATTCCGGGTATCGCTGGTATCATCCTTTCTATTGGTATGGGTGTTGACTGTAACATTATTACCGCTGAACGTATCAAGGAAGAGCTTGCAAAGGGGAAATCCGTTGAATCCGCTTTGAAAGCTGGTTATGCAAACGCATTCTCCGCCATCCTTGACGGTAACTTGACATTGGCAATCGTTGCCATTATCCTGATGGGCGCATTTGGTACGAATACCAACCCTATCACAAAATTCTTGGATGCAACTATTTTCCGTCCGTTCGGTGCAACCACAGAAGGATTTATTTATTCTTTCGGCTTTACCTTGGTAGCCGGTGTTGTACTTAACTTTATCATGGGTGTGGGCGCAGCTCGTCTGATGTCCATGTCTCTGGCAAGATTTAAGGCATTCCAGAAGCCTTCACTGTTCGGCTATGTAGACGGTAAGTACAAAGAAGTCAAGACACGTAAATTCTCTGAAACTAAGAAGACTTTCTTCATTATTTCTGCTTGTCTGGTGGTACTGTCCATTTGTACAACATTCCTTGGTGTTGAGGTTGCTATCGATTTCAAGGGCGGTACAATCGTATCTTATTCTTATAGCGGTGACATTGACCCGAACGCCTGCAAGAGTGCAATTGAGGGTATTTTGAATACGCCTGTTACCCTTCAGGCTGGTGAAAGTTTCGATTCTGATACCAACATCTTGACCGTTTCTTTCTCCTATGATGAAAGCCTGACCCTCGAACAACAGGAAGAACTTCTGACCGCTGTGCAGAATGCTTATCCTGATAACAATGTTGAGGAACTCGAAAGCAATGAAGTCAGCCCTTCCTCTGGTCGTGAATTCTTTGGTAAGTGCATTGTAGCTGTTATCTTTGCAGCGATTTTGTTAATTATTTACATTGCACTGCGATTCAAGAAGATTTCCGGCTGGTCTGCTGGTGTGTTCACCATCATCACATTGTTGCATGATATTATCATTACTTATGGTAGCTTTGTATTGTGCGGATTTGAAATCAATTCCAACTTCATGGCGGTTATTCTGACAATCTTCGGTTACTCTATCAATAATACCATCATTGTTTATGACAGAATCCGTGAAAATCAGATGATTATGCCACGCTCCACACCTATCAGCGAATTGGTCAATGTATCTGCAAGCCAGACCCTCCGCCGTTCTCTCAGAACATCCATTACCACAGTATCAACCATGATTATCATTAGTGTAGTGGCATATATTTTCCATGTAGAAAGTATTCTCAGCTTCTCCGTACCAATGACTTTCGGACTGCTTGCCGGAACATATTCTTCCCAGTGCATCGCTCCGACTTTGTGGGTATGGTGGAACGAAAAGCAGGGAGCTGTTACCGTCGGCGACCATGCAACCGCTTAAACCTTTATAAAACGTCAAAATTCCTCCTCTTTCAGAGGGGGAATTATTTTTTCCCAATATTCCGATGTATTTTTATACGGCGTCTTGTTTTAAGGCGAATTTTTCGATTTCCTCCGCAACAATCCGCTCAAAATCACAGACCACTTTATATTTGGCACGTTCGGGGGTTTGTTCGTAGAGTTCCAATAAATGGAGCTGTTCCTCCGTCAGGTTGGTGCGGTATTCCCCGAAAATCAGGTAATCAATCGAAGTATCAAGGTAATCTGCAATTTGTGCTAAAACTTCGCCACTTGGCAATTTTCCTTTTTTCCAATAGCCTGTGCCACCTGTACTTAATCCTAAAGTTTTGAGCATGACAGTAACAGAAGTTCCTTTTTTCTTGCATAGCTCCTTCAAACGTTCATAAAACATACAAATCCACCTTTCATTTTTTGTGCATAACAGAGAAAATGATAATATTTGAAAATATGTATTGACAAAACTCAATTTTTAAAGTATAATAATATTGGGTATAAAAATATAATGACCGAATTGTCTAATATTTTATTATACCATTTTTCGCAATTTTTTTCAAGTCCGGATTGGAAAAATTTTGTATTTTTTGGGGAATTTAAAATTAGAATTTTCTTATGGCTCATAAACAAAAGCCCTCCGCATCACAAGCAGAGGGCTTTGTTATTATAAAATGAATAAATTTTCACTTTAATTTTGTATAAATTTAACAAATATTATGTAAATTACCATGAGAGCTAAAAATTTTTCTCTAATGCAAATATAATGATATTACAAACTAAAGAAACGCTTCGCACAGATTTTTAAAACAATATGAAATACTTTTTGAAATGTTCTTTTTAGTGCGAGCTGAAAAATGGAGGTATTATTATGAAAAATTGGAGAAAAATGGTAAGCGTTGGTCGTGTGGTAGTTCTGGTTCTTTTGATGGTGGTTAGTGCATTGGTTTTCACCGGATGCGGAAAGAGCAAGATTGTTGGAACATGGGAAGAGATTGATTCCGGTAGTGAGGTTGTTTTTTTCGAAGATGGTACAATTTATTTTACTGGTAGTGCTGGAGAATGGGATGTTTCAGGTAGTAAATTATTGTTGACAATTCCGAGCGATTCATATTTTGATGGCAATAATGATTATAAAATGAAGGTTAATGTTAAGATTAGTGGAAATAAAATGAAATGGACTAATTGTGAGGTAAATGGGAAAAAAATGGATGGAGAAAATGAAAGTTTTGAATTTGAGAAGGTAAAAGATTGATAATCTCCCCCCTGCATCACAAGCAGGGGGCTTTTTGTATGCAAAAATCCGCCGTTCCGTCCCGAAAAATTATGCATTCTGCTGAAACTGCATGAAAAAAGTAAATTATATTGACATTCCAGCAAGTTTGCGGTATAATAGAGTTAGGATTTCACCAGAAAGGGAGGAACGGGCATGGAAAAACCTGCAATTTCGAAACCGACATTACAGCGATTGCCGATTTACTTGAACTATCTGCAATCCTTGCCGAAATCCGTGAAAACGACCTCTGCCAAACAAGTTGCGCTTGCATTGGGCTTGAATGAAGTGCAGGTCAGGAAAGACCTTTCTGTTGCAAGTCCAAACGGCGGAAAGCCCAAAACAGGCTATGAAGTGGAACAACTCAAAGAGGATTTGGAAGAGTTTCTCGGATACCATCACCCAAAAGAAGCCATTTTGATTGGGGTTGGAAAATTGGGAACTGCCTTGTTGTCTTTTACAGGGTTTCAGCAACTTGGCATGAAGATTTTTTGTGCGTTTGATAATGACCCCGAAAAAATCGGGAAGGAAATCAATCACATTCCCATTGCTTCCGTGCATGAAATGAAAAAAATCTGTCTGGAAAGACAGATTCATATTGGAATATTGACCACAAGACCCGAACCAGCACAGGAACTTTGTAATTGGATGCTGGAAAGTGGCATTCTTGCCATCTGGAATTTTTCAACGGCACTTTTGAACGTGCCGGAGAATATTATCGTTCATAATGAAAATTTAGCAGTGTCATTGGCAATGATTTCCCATCAATTGGATGAACAGCAGAAAAAAGAAAGTGCAGTTTGATACTGCACTCATCTAAATGAGTTTTTGACAATACACACACTGATTGCAAAATTGCCTTCTGTGGTATGCCAAAAATAGGCATTGGGACGGTTGAAACTGACACAATCCCCATAAAGCTGGAAATTGAGCGTATTCATGGGATAAGCAATGCCCTTGCCAATGGCTTTCACATAAGCTTCTTTTAATGTCCAGATTCTGGTAAACAGGAAATCAGGGTTATCAGATGCTTGCAGTATCTGCTGTTCCTCAGGGGTAAAAACCCTTTCCACGACTCTGGGGCGGAGTGTCCGGCATTGTTCCACGTCAACACCACATTCATATTTTGATACCAGACAAACCGCCATTCCGTCACAATGGCTTAAATTGAAATGGATTTCGGGAAAATCCGTGAAATAGGGCTTTCCTGATTCCGTCCGTGAGAGGGACGGCAATTCTGCACGCCCCCCACGAATCCGATTTTTCACACATAAACGCAACAGATGATAGGCTGTTTCATGCTGTTCTTTTGGGGAATTTCCAGCAGGACAGACATATAAAGAGCCGTACATTTTCGGCAAAAGTAACCTTCTCACAATCATTTCAACTCCTTTGGGGTATAGCCTTTGTCGGTCATGTAGGTGCGCAAGCGCAGATACGTTTCTTCGCTGATAACGTGTTCAATCCGGCAGGCATCTTTTTCAGCCGTGACAGGGTTCACCCCTAAATATTGGCTGAAAAAATCCGTGATGAGGGTATGACGCTCATAGACCGAAATCGCACGTTTTTTGCCATTTTTGGTGAGTTTGACCTCTCCATCTTCTGCCACTGTCACAAAGCCCTCTTCACGCAGAATGCGCATGGCACGGCTCACGCTGGCTTTGGTGTAGCCCAATTCGTTGGCAATGTCTACCGAACGAACAAACGGCATACGGCTGGTTAATAAATAGATGGTTTCGAGGTAGTCTTCACCAGATTCATGTAATGACATAAAACCACTTCCTTTCTGACCGCTCTGATGCGGTACAATTCTATTTTATCATAATATGGATAAAAAATCAACAGTTTTTCGAAAAAAATTCATATAATATTATTAAGGAGGTAATACCATGACGGCATTGGATGTACAGAAACTTTCCAAGTCTTACGGAAAAAAGCAAGCTGTCAAAAGCGTTTCATTTCAGATTCAGGAGGGCGAAATTTTCGGCTTGATGGGAATGAACGGCGCAGGGAAAACCACCATGCTCAGAATGCTTGCAACGCTTTTGACCCCCGATTCTGGTGATGCCCTGATAGCAGGTCACAGCATTGTCAAAGCCCCCGACAAAGTTCGGGCGCATATCAGCTATTTGCCTGATGAGGCTGGAGCTTATCGAAGCATGACAGGTGAAAAATACCTTGACTTTATCGCTGGACTTTATTTCAAGGATGAAGACGAACAAGACGAATGTATTCAGCTGGGAAAGGAAATCTGTGGTTTAGGGGATGCGCTTTCCCGAAAAATTAACACCTATTCCAGAGGAATGACAAGAAAGCTGGTTCTGGCACGCACAGTCATGACCCGTCCGGCATTGGCAATTCTTGACGAACCGACAAGCGGTCTTGACGTTCTCAATTCGCTTGACATCCGGAACACTATCAAACGTTGTGCGAAAGAATATGGTACGGCTTTTCTGCTGTCGTCTCACCATATGCAGGAGGTGCATACCACTGCTGACAGGGGGGCAATTATGAAAGATGGTGTATTTTTGGCGGAGGGAACACCAGCCGAAATTTTAGAGAAATATCAGGCTGAAACCCTCGAACAAGCTTTTGAAAGGGCGGTGAAAGGCGCATGATGCACTTATTGAGAAAGGAACTTTCCGAACTCATCAATAAACAGATGCTGATTTCTCTTGTGATGAGTTTTGTGATTATTTCCATGTTGGGTTCATTGATGACGACTGTTTTGACGGATGAATTCACGGATTATGGGACAGTTCGCTTGATTGACCAAGACCAGACGGAATTTACACAGCAAATCATTGACAGGCTTCAAGAAGATGGCTACACAGTGGAAATGGCTTCTGATTTTACAGAGGGAGTCAATCAAAAACATTGGAGTGAAGCCACTTTGTTGCCGGAAGGCATGACAGATTTATTGCTTGTACAGCATGAACAGTGTCAGGTACACAGCTATACCCTGTTAAAAACAACTTCTAGTGTATCGCTTTCCATGATGGGTGATAGCAGTACAGAAACTGTCATGAATGTCATCAATGCACTGCTTTCAGAAGAATATTTGCAGGGAGACCTTGCATTTCTGGAAAATCCCATTTTAGCCGTTCCCTATACACAAGCAAATAATCGAACTGTCCAAGCGAATCCATCTCTGATATTGAGTTCCCTCACGCTATTTGACCAGTTAATGCCTTTGCTGTTGTTCCTGTTGGTGGTATTGACTGCACAGACCATTATTACAGCGATTGCCGCCGAAAAAGCAGACAAGACCCTTGAAACATTGCTTTCTTCTCCTGTTCCAAGAACGACCATTATTGGAGCGAAAATGTTAGCAGCTTTAATTGTCGCCTTGATTTATGCCGTGACATATGGGGTAGCATTCCTGACAACGGCAGTATCAACAATCAGCGGACAGACAGAAAATATGAATCTGGGAGAAACTTTCACAGATATTGTCACCACTCGCCATTATGCAGAAGAATTATTATTGCAGATTCCTGCTATGGGATGGGTGGGAGTATTGGCACAATTGGCATTGACATTGGGTATTACATTGACTGCATCCATTATTTTAGGTGCATTGGTGGAAGATGCTAAAAATACCCAATATGCAAGCCTTCCCATTATGCTTTGCACCATGTTCCCATATGTACTTTCCATGGTTTCAGATATTCGGAATATGGGTGCAATCAAATGGCTTTTGTACTGCATCCCCTTCACACACACATTCATTGCTACTGCAAACTTCCGTTTCCATGATTTACCGCTATTCTTTGGAGGGTTGGCATATCAAACCATTTTCCTTGTAGCAATGGTAGTGATTGCATTAAAGCTTTACAGTTCGGATATTCTCTTTGTACATCAAAGTATCTTTTCCAAAAAGAACAAAACCGAAAACGCAGAAGCATGAGAAAAATTTCCGGAAATCTCTTGAAAAGGTTTCCGGAATTTTCTTTATTTGCCTGATAGCTGGTAACTTTCATCAAGTAAATTCATGACAATTGTTTCTTGTGTGCCTGTGAAACGGTCTAAAATGATGGATAACCAATGTTTTTTATTCATATGGTACGCAGGAGCGAAGCCTTCCATTTCTACAAGATGCACAATATTATCAGGATTGCCCTTGATGACCAATACATCAATTTTTTGATTGCCGGATACTCCAACCTTATTTTGCGGAATATTCATGATGACACCATACCATTTTTTTGTTGAGGTGTTGCGTAAAACAGCAATATCTGGATATTTCTGGAATAAGTACTCTGGAAGTGTGCCGTGTGTTTCCTTCACATATGTAAAAATCTGATTTCTTGTCATAATTCGTATACCCTCAATTCACAATTTCCCATGAAGAAATTCATAAACCGTTCCACTGTCATATCATGAAAATAGCTGTCAATCACCCGACAGATACCGCCATGACACACCAATAATACATTTTCATTCGGGTAAAGCCGTTTGACATCATCAATCACATTATAAGCCCTTTGCACAATCTGAAAGACCGATTCTCCGCCGTCCGGCATTTTACAGCCCCATAAAGACTTTGCTTCCGAAAATCCGGCAGTATGACGGCTTTTTCCTTCAAATGAGCCATAATCCCACTCTTTCAGACGTTCATCTGTTTGAATGGGAAGCCCCAATTTTTCAGCGACTTTTCCGGCGGTCTGTTGCGCACGAATCATAGGAGAGGCAATAATTCTGTCAATATCTCCACATTGGGCGCACTGTTCGGCTAATAATTCCGCCTGATGCAAGCCCTCTTGTGAAAGGCGAATGTCTGTAATACCGCTAATAATATCGAGTTCGTTCCATTCTGTCAAGCCGTGTCGGGTAACGTATAATTTCATTGAAAATCCTCCTTTTGGATGTATGCCGGAATATTCCGGCGGTTATATGATTTGATGGAATGCGTAATGGATGATTCCATAAATAACGGATGCTGTACAACCGTATACAATCACAGGACCTGCAATCGTGAAAATTTTCGTTCCAATGCCTAAAATATACCCCTCTGTTTTGGCTTCAATCGCACAAGAGGTAATTGCATTCGCAAAGCCTGTAATTGGTACAAGTGTACCAGCCCCAGCATGGCGGGCTATTTTTTCATAAAGCCCAAGCCCTGTCAGAATCATGCTTGACACAATCAATGTCACTGATACCCATGCAGAAGCAGTGGCTTCCTCAAAGCCCATCATTTCATATAATTCTAATAGCATTTGACCAATGACACAAATTCCTCCACCTACCAAAAAAGCCGTCAACACATTGACTTTGCTGTTGGATTTGGGTGCAGAACGTTCCTGCATTTCCTGATATACTTCTGGTGTAATGTTCATATTTCGAAAATGCTCCTTTCTTTTTTAGAAGTATGCCCAAAAGTACGGGCTTTTATTTGTATCATTTGTGAAATTTTTCGTAACATCTTGCTATTTTTTGAAAATTATGCTATGATTATAGTATAACATGATTTGGCAAAAAAGACAAGTCTTTTTATGAAGGAGGTACCATATGAAAATATTAGTCGTAGAGGATGAAGAAGCCCTTGCAGAGGCTTTGAGCGAAATTTTAAAGAGAAACAAATATTCCGTTGATACGGTCTATGATGGGGAAGATGCGCTTGATTATGGACTGACAGATATTTATGATTGTATCATTCTGGATATTATGCTTCCTAAGATGAACGGAATTGACGTGCTGAAATGCCTGAGAAAGCGCAAAATTTCCACTCCTGTGTTGCTTTTGACTGCAAAGTCTGATACAGAAGATAAAATCAATGGTCTGGATAGTGGCGCAGATGATTACTTAACCAAGCCTTTTGTGAGTGGGGAATTGCTTGCAAGAGTGCGTTCTCTCACCAGAAGAAAGGGTGAAGTTGTGACAGATGAATTCACTTTCGGGGATATTGCCTTGAATAAGAGTACCTTTTCTTTGAGCAGGGATGAACAGTATCTGAAACTTTCCCTGAAAGAATACCAGATTATGGAGTTGCTCATTGCAAACCCTCGTCAATTGATTCCCAAAGAGCGATTTATTGAGAAAATATGGGGCTATGAAAGTGATGTGGAATATAACAATGTGGAAGTTTATATTTCCTTCCTGCGGAAAAAACTTTCTGCGATTGGCTCAAATGTCACCATTAAAACAGCTCGTGGAATCGGCTATTTTCTGGAGGGCGGTTCTTAAATGAAAAAACTTCCCAATTTGAAAGAAATCAAAATTCCAACCATGCACGATATAAGGCGGTGGACTTTAGATTTCCGCCGTGATGTCATTCGCATGATGCGGTTAAAATTTGTCGCCGTATCCATGGGGATTTTGATTGTGGTATTTCTCATCATGTTGACTTCCATCAATATGATTATGAATACTGTCAGTGAATCGCAGTCCATGGCACTATTGAAACAAATCGCTGAAAGTGAACGTTATAATAATGTCAATGAAATGCCCTTTGATGGAATGCCCCCACAAAAGCCGGAAGATGATGTTCCGCCGGAATTCCGTGGGATGCTTCCCCCTGAATCTCCCCTTGACCCAACGGAAGCAGAGACAATTGAAAATGTTGATTTTGCTTTCGAAGGTGCTGTCATGCCTTTGAAATTGGAACAAAAGGAAAAAATGGAGGATAGGGAAAAAAATGACAGATGGTGGGAAAATCCTGACCCCTTTCATCCGCCGTTCAATCATGATTTTGATAATGATGACTGGGATGACGATTGGGATGATTGGGATGATGACGAATGGAAACCGCCGGAATGGGACGATTCTCAATTTTTCAGGCGTGACCCTAATCACGAAGAACAAACAGCCACTACAGAATACCAGAATAATCCTCCTGAAAATACTCCTGCTCCTGAAAGTCCTGTTTCTACTCAAGCCCCTCCACCTGAGGAAAATCCTGCTTCGGTTCAAAGTCCAGAACCCGTAGTAGAAAACCCTGCACCCATTGAAGAACCTGCACCAGCTGAAAACCCTGCTCCTGTGAATGCTCCTCCAGAAGAAAATCCAGCCCCTGCCAATAATACACCCCCTCCGGAAAATACTCCAGCTGAGGACGTTCCTCCGCCTGTTCCGGCGGAATCTGCACCCCCTGCAATCACCACCACTTTGCAAACATCAGAAACAACTACTTCCATGACGACCGCCACCGAAATGACTTCTACAGAAACCCTTGCTACTGAAACTACAGAACTGACCACTCCTCCCCCTATGCCGAATGGGTCAGACCCTCCGCCGGATGGTGTCGGGAATGGCGGAAACGGTGGAAATAATGGACAATTCCGCCGTGAAATGCGCCGTGACCGCTGGAATATGATTGTCAATATTGACCATTTCGCTATTTTAGTGGATGAAGACGGAAATTTCGTGAGTTTGCGCAATACGGAAGACTATACCGAAGATGAAGCCGTAGAAATTATGAAGGGAATTATTGGCAAAAATAAACAACAGGGGATGTATGGATGGTTGCAATATTATATTGCCCAGAAAGATTATGGCAATGTGATTGTTGTGACGGATAAGACCTCTGACCAAGGATTATTGAATAATTTATTCCGAACTACGGTGATTATTGGTTTACTGATGCTTTTGATTTTGCTTGTCATTTTAATCATACTGTCCAAATTGATTACCAATCCAGTGGAACAAGCCTTTGTAAGACAGAAACAATTTGTTTCTGATGCTGGACATGAATTAAAGACCCCTCTGGCGGTCATGACAGCTAATGCAGATATTTTGCAAGATGAAATTGGTGAAAATAAATGGCTGGTTTATATGCAGGAACAAATTGGACGTATGAGCCAATTGGTAGGCGATTTGCTCAGGCTTGCAAGAATGGATAATGCCACCCAACAATATACCTTTGAAGATTTCGATTTAAGCCTTGCTGTGGCGGCAACGGCATTACCCTTTGAAAGCCGTGCCTTTGAAGAGCATAGAAACCTTGAAATTGATGTTCAACCCAATGTAAGATATAATGGCAGTGAACAACATATCCGGCAGTTATGCGCTATTTTCATTGATAATGCTATCAAGTATTCTAATGAAAATGGAAAAATTAAAGTCACACTCCTGCAAAGAGGCGACCACCAAATTTTGGAATTCTATAATACTGGATGTGAAATTTCTCCCTCTGAAACGGAAAAGATTTTTGAACGTTTCTATCGTGGCGATAAAGCACGAAATAACAAGGGAAAAAGCGGTTACGGCTTAGGTCTTGCCATTGCTAAAAGTATTATGGATGTACACAAAATTAGGATACAGGTAACTTGTGAACAAGGTTCATGGATTCGCTTTTTGATGACAATGTAATGATTTCCCCTTTGTGAAAGTGTTCGCAAGGGGGATTTATTTGTGAACAATTCGTGAAGATTTGTAAACATTTTATGAACAAGCCAATATTTTGGGAATGATATTGTTATAGTAAATGAGAGATAATTGACGGAAATAACAAACTATGGCATCAGGGGAGTTATTTCCGAAAATGGAATTTCCTTCATGGATAGATTGAAAATTTGTCAATAATCTCAATGTTTTGGATAGTGGTTTATACACTTCTTACAAAGATAAACATTTTCATTTTGTTATCTATTGACAAAGAAAAAAGAATCGTGTATAATGAAGATGTTCCAGAAAAACAGTATGATTAGGAGAAATCCGGACTTTTTGATAAGTTTATATCATTTGTGGGAAAAATAAGGAAAATCCCCACATGAAGAGAAAGATGTAAAATTGCTGTACAGCAGGGTGCCAACTGTATCAGCAGAGATATGACCTCTGTATTATTTAAGAGAAGTTGTTGATTGAGAGGGACAGCTTGTAATCCGTTCCGTGGGAAGGGACATGTATGGAGGTGATAATCATAAAAGTGTCCGTAATATTGTGACGGATACAATTAAAGGGGGAGTTAGAAATGGTCAAGACAGTGAATTTGGCATACAAAGAAGGAACAGCAGAAAAGACCATTCCGCCGGTCATTACAGTACATACTAATGAACGGATTCGTGCAGAACGTGAAATGTCTATGCTGCCTGCCAAACCCATTTATGATGGAGTAAAGCGTGTTGGTGATGTGTTTTGTGCTGTTGCTGGACTTGTTGCGCTTGCGCCACTGTTTCTGGTGACTGCTGCCGCAATCATGCTGAATGATTTTGGTAATCCGATTTATACACAGACCAGAATCGGAAAAAATGGCGGTGAATTCAAAATCTATAAGTTCCGCAGTATGTATCTTGATGCTGATGCAAGAAAAGAAGAACTCATGAAACAAAATGAGGGAAAAGGCGTCAATTTCAAGATGGAAAATGACCCACGAATTACCAAAGTGGGAATGTTCCTGCGGAAGACCTCGATTGACGAATTGCCACAGTTATTGAATATCCTGAAAGGGGATATGTCTGTGATTGGTCCTAGACCTTTCATTCCAGAAGAACAGGAAAGACTGCCGGAAGATAGATTATTAGTAAGACCGGGGCTTTCATGTTATTGGCAAATCGGTGGCGGAAATAAACTTTCTGTGACTGAACAGATTGAACTTGACAGAAAATACATCAAAGAGCGTTCCCTTTTAACAGATATTAAGATTGTTGGGAAAACGATTCTCCATGTTCTTGGAGGAAAGAACTGCTGATTTTTTGGAAATAAAATTGATTCATGGGTACTTCATCTGGATAGGTGAAGTTCCTGTGTTGTGTTTTCTTTTATCATAATTTTGTAGGAGGATATGATGGAAAAAAAGAATGAACATTATTTGAATGTCACACTGAAAAATAATGAGGCAAATGAAGAAGAGGAAGTCGTCATTTCCCTTTCAGCATTTTTAAAGGTTTTGAAGCGGTTTTTGCTGATTTGGCTTGTCATTGCGATTATCATTGCTGCAATTGTTCCCGCCTATGTGACACTTTTCCAGTCAGACCAGTATAAAAATTTGCGTGCAATGATTAGTTTCAATTATTCTGGAATTGAAAACGGAAAAGCCCCAGATGGGAGCGAGTTTGATGTTTATACGCTGAAAAATCCGGCTGTGGTACAAGCAGCATTGACAGAAATTGGAGAAGACCTTAGCCAGTTGGAAAAAGTTCGACAGGGGATTACCATTCAGGGCGTTGTTCCAGATAATATCATTGACAAAAAAACAGGCTATAAGAGCTTATTTGAGCAAGGCAGTATCAAGGCATTGGAAGAAATCAATGCTATCAGCTATTTTTCAACACAATATGTTCTGACTTTCAATTATTCTAAAACTACTTTTAAAGGGGAGCAGGCAGTAGAGCTTTTTAATACCATCTTGGAAAAGTACCGGAGATATTTTTTTGAAACTTATGGATTCAATGAAGCTTTAGGAAGTGCAGTGACTGCAATTGACTATAAAAATTATGATTATTCCGAAGCAATTGACGTATTTGATTCCACATTGAGTTCATTACAGGATTATGTTACCAATCTTTCGAAAACGGATACAACCCGTTTCCGTTCCAGTCAGACAGGGTATACTTTTGCAGACCTTTCTCAGGCAATTAAAACCATCAGAGAAGTCAACCTCGATTTGATTTCCTCCTATGTCACAGTAAATAATGTCACCAAAGATGCTAATGCATTGATGGATTATTATAATTATCGAATTGAAGTTCTCACCAGAGACAGGAACGTTCAGCAGGAATATTTACAGGCTGTTACTGATGCATTGGGGAATTATGAAAAAGATACTGTTGTAGTAATGGGTGCTGGTGACAGCACCACAGGAAATTTGCAGTATTCTCAAGGTTCGGAAGAGTACAATAATCTGGTCAATCAGAGAGTAGAAGCACAGAGAACCGTTGCAACTCGCACACAGCAAATCAATAATTATCAGCAGAGAATTCTTGCATTGAAGGGCAAGAGTGTTGCAACACAAGATAAAATTGATAAGACCGAAGCAGACCTTGAAGCATTGGATGTACAAGTCAATGATTTGCTTGATAAGGTCAATGTGACAGCAGATGAATACTATCAGACAGTATTCCTTTCTAATTCCTATCAAATTCTTGTTCCGGCAAGTGGCGCAGGATTGCACAGCACAAAGAATATCATTCAATATTCTATGCAGCCGATTTTAATTGGGGAAGCATTGGTTTTCGTGCTGTACTTTGGCGGTAGCTTCGTGATTTCTTTGATTGAAGAAAACAAAAGAAGAAAATTGATGAAGAAATTGGAGAAAGAACAAGCAAAGGACAAAAAAGAAGAACCCGAAACAGAAAAAGTGTTCTCTCCTGATGTTTTTGATCCTGCAAATCCTTAACAATTACAATGAAAGAGGCGGAAAACCGCCTCTTTTTATTTTTGATGGCATGATAAAAGGCGACCGAGAACGTTTCTCAGTCGCCTTGATATGACTTGAAAGAATTTACAGTGTGGAAGAGATGAAAGCATCATAAATGCAACGGATTGCCTGATGCAGGTCATTTTCATGTACACCCACAATGACATTCAATTCCGAAGACCCTTGGTCAATCATCTTAACATTGATTCTTCCATGTGCCAAAGATGCAAAAATTCTTGCAGCTGTACCTCTGGTTTTTCTCATACCACGTCCCACAACAGCCAACATTGCAATTTCCGGCTCAAACTCCAATACATCCGGATTCACTGCTCTGCGGAGTGCGGAAAGGAGCTGTTCCTGCTTGCCTTCCAGTGAGGAAGCATCTGCAATGATGGAAAGTGTGTCAATGCCGGAAGGCATATGCTCCACATTGATACCGAGGTCAGCAAATACATTCAAAACGTCACGAACAAAGCCAACTTCACTATTCATCATGCCTTTTTCCATGTTAATAGCACAGAAGCCTTTTTTTCCTGCAATTCCGGTGATAGTGCGGGTTGCCACATCTTCTGCGGTATCGCTGTCAGGTACAATCATAGTACCAGCATCTTCAGGGGAATTGGTGTTTCTGATGTTAATCGGAATGCCAACGGTACGGACAGGGAAAATGGCATCTTCATGCAAAACGGAAAAGCCCATGTAAGATAACTCACGCAATTCCTTGTAAGTGATAACCGGAATCACAATCGGATTATCTACGACTCTTGGGTCTGCTACCAAAATACCAGATACGTCCGTCCAGTTCTCATAAACAGAGGCACGAACCGCACGAGCTACTAAAGAACCGGTGACATCTGAACCGCCTCTTGAAAATGTGCGGATGACACCACTCAGAGACTTTCCATAAAACCCCGGAATGACTGCACGTTCCACACCTGTCAGACGTTCACGGAGTTTAGCTCTTGTCTCACGGCGCATCATGACACCTTCATCACTGAAAATAATAACCTCAGCCGCATCAATGAACTGATAACCGAGATACTTTGCAATGATAATACCATTGAGATATTCGCCACGGCTTGCGGCATATTCACGACCAGCCGTCCCAAGGTTTGCACGGATTTTTTCGAACTGTTCCTCTAAGGAAAGGTCAATGCCCAAATCGGCAATGATTTCATTATAACGATTCTTGATTTTCTCGAAATCTTCAGAGAAATTTTCACCAAGGCTAGCCTTTTCATAGCAAGCATATAACATATCTGTTACCTTAATGTCGTCGGAAAAACGCTTTCCGGGGGCAGAAGGTACAACATAACGTCTTTCTGCATCACTCTTTATAATGGCAGCAGCCTTCTTGATTTGGTTCGCATCTGCAAGACTGCTTCCGCCAAATTTTACTACTTTGATTCCCATGATGTTACTCCTTTATAAAAAATATACTACATTACCTATTATATTCCATTTTCAAGCAAAAATCAATTGGAAATCAGTACAAATTTTTCAGGTTTGAAAAGTGTTCTTTTGGTAAATACTACTGTACACGTCAGACGGACAGAATATAAAGCAAAATTGAAAGGATTTAACATCAATTTAACATAAAAGTGCTATTATATTTGATATTGCTTTGCTATGATAGAAAGGGAAACAAAAAAATCAGAGAAAACTGAAATTTCTCAATGTTATTTTAAGTTTTCTCTTTTATAATAGATGTAAAATATGATGGGGTCAGTGGAATCTGATGCTCATGGAGGGTGGTTTTTATGGAGGTCAAAGACATCGTTCTCGCCGTGATAATGGTCATTGGAGGGCTTGCATTCTTTCTTTATGGTATGAATGTCATGTCGTCCGGCTTGGAAAAGATGGCAGGCGGTAAAATGGAACAGGCACTGAAAAAATTAACATCAAATTGGTTTTTCAGCTTATTGCTTGGGACAGGGATTACCATTGTATTGCAGTCGTCTTCATCTCTAACGGTCATGTTGGTAGGGCTTGTCAATTGTGGAGTGATGGAAGTTAGTCAAACCGTTGTTGTCATTATCGGCGCAAATATCGGAAAGACGTTTACAACGTGGTTACTATGCTTAATGGGAGTGGACACCGAAGGGCCATTATGGTTATCGCTCCTGAATCCGGAATATTTCTCATTGATATTTGCTTTGGTTGGGGCAATTATGATGATGTCCAAAAGCGATGGAAACAGCCGGAAGAAAGATATTGGCAGTTGTTTGGTTGGATTTGCGGTGCTGATGTATGGAATGGTATTGATGAAGGATGCAGTTGAGCCTTTGAAGGATTCCGCAGAATTTCAGCAGCTTTTATTGAAGTTTGATAATCCTCTGTTGGGTGTATTGGTTGGTACAGTTGTGACAGGTGTTATTCAGAGTTCAGCAGCTTCTATTGGTATTTTGCAGACTTTAGCAGAGAATACCGGAACAATTACTTTTGGAATGGCAATCCCGATTATCATGGGTCAAAATATTGGTACTTGTGTCACTGCATTGATTTCCAGCTTTGGGGTTAATCGCAATGCGAAAAAAGTTGGTGTCATTCACATTGCATTCAATATCATTGGTACAGTGATTTTCCTGACTGTGTATGAAATTTTGGATATGACAATTGGATTCGCATTCTCGAAATGGATTATCAACTCTGTGGGAATTGCAATTGTGCATACGGTTTTCAATGTCTTGACAACAATTTTACTGTTACCATTTGCCAAAGGTCTGGAGAAAATTGCAAATTGGATTCTTCCCGACAAAGAGGAAGAGGAAAAGCCGAAAAAGCCCCAGCATACTTTGCTTGACAAGAGATTATTGACAACTCCCTCTGTTGCTGTGGCTGAATGTGATGAGGCATCCAGAAGAATGGCACTCCTCGCCAAAGAAACGGTTTTGATGAGTATTTCCCTCTTAACGGACTATGACGAAAAAACCGTCAAGAAAGTTTACAAAAATGAAGATAAGCTCGATAATTATGAAGATAGAATCGGTTCAACCCTTGTTCAATTGAATACAAAAGCCCTTTCCGAACATGACAGCCAAATTTCGTCCCGTGTTCTCCGTGCAATTGGCGATTTTGAGCGATTGGGAGACCATGCTATCAATATCGCACAAAGTGCGAAGGAAATTTATGATGGAGGTCTGAGTTTCTCCGAAAATGCACAGGAAGAAATGCATATTCTCACAAGTGCCATTCAAGAAATCCTTGAAAATACCTATAATGTTTATATTTCTCTGAATCAAAGAGATGCAGCGAACATTGAACCCCTTGAACAGGTCATTGACTACCTCACAAGAGACATCAAGGCAAATCACGTTAAGAGACTGCAAAAGGGTACTTGTACCATTGAAATGGGGTTTGTCCTTGCGGATATTCTCAATGATTATGAGCGTGTATCCGACCATTGCTCTAATATTGCTGTATCTGTCATTGAAACTTCTCACGGTATGTTTGAAACTCACGATTACTTGAATAAAGTCAAATTTGGAAACAAGAATTTCAACGACAATTTCGAACGTTTCCAGCAAAAATATCATATTCAAGGAGTTATCTGAAAAAAACGTTTACTACCCTTTTCATAGTAAAAACCGCTGTATTTTCGAAAGTACAGCGGTTTTTTGATGAATGATTGTTTTTCAGGAATCAACCCAAAACAATAGAAATTTCGTTGACCTCTTGAAGGTCATCCGCCTTGATATATGCGCCGTTCATGGTATTACCGTTGAGAGTGATTTCACGAACACCGCTTTCAATGTGCTTCGGGTTCTGTACGGTGATATTCAGGACTTTTCCACGGAATACCTTTTTCATCTTGAAGCCATCCCAAGCGGACGGAATGGACGGAATAATCTTAACCCCATCAGCATCCGGACGAATTCCACAGATACCCTCTGTACAGCCCACCATGACCGTAGAAGCCGTACCTGTGAGCCAATGCACATGACTGCGCCCTTCAAATGGGGAAGCCTTAGATTCTGTGAACTGTCCATGTACATAAGGTTCCATCACACGAATTTCCGCTTTGTCATTCATGGCAGCCGGAGCAGATTCCATGAAATATTCAAACGCTCTGTCACCATGTCCAAGCAAGCCCTCAGCCAGAATCAACCAGCCCTGTGACTGTGAGAAGATACCGCCGTTTTCTTTGGTATCAGCGTTGAAAATATGCATCAATGCACCGTCAAAATAGTGTTCCTTGTAAGGAGGTTCGAGAAGCTTTGCACCGTAGGGAGTATTGAGCAGGCTGTGAACACTTTCCATAGCAGTATCCTTTTGCTTTTTCGTGCCGAATTTCGAAATAACAGCCCAGCTTTGCGGATTGAGCCACATATTTGCCTCAGGGTCATTCTTTGCGCCCACACGAACGCCATCTTCACGAATGCCACGAATGAAGCGGTCTTCATCCCAACACTGGTCAAGCGCATCTGTCAGCTTTTCGATTTCATTGTCAAGTTGTGCTACATAAACAATATCATCACGTTCAGCGGCAAAATCACGCATGATTCCCAATGCATAATACAATTGGAATGCTACAAAAGTGGATTCCCCCTTTGCACCCAGTCGTAAGCAGTCATTCCAATCGGCGTGTAATCCAGCCGGCATATCATGTTCACCCATATGATTCAATGAAAATTCGATTGCTTTTTTCAGATGGTCATAAACTGTCGCTTTTCCGCCATTGGCATAGACAATCTTTTCATTCAGGAATTTTTTATTTCCGCTTTCACCGATATACTTGACAATGGTCGGGAACAACCACAGCGCATCATCTGCACGGTAAGAGGGATGCCCTGTTTCCTTGACATACTCAGGGTCATCAGGAGTATTTTCATGACCTGCATTGTGTGTGAACTTTACCAAAGGCAAGCCACCGCCATTATTGACCTGTGCGGAAAGCATGAAGCGGATTTTTTCAGCTGCCATTTCAGGGTCAAGGTGAATAATGCCCTGAATATCCTGAACGGTATCACGGTATCCATAACCATTACGCAGACCACAGTAAATAAAGGATGCTGCTCTTGACCAAATAAAGGTAATAAAGCATTGATATGCATTCCAAACGTTAATCATGTTATTGAATTCTTCGGAGGGAGTTTCCACCTCAAAATTAGAAAGCTTTCCATGCCAATAGGACTTTAAAGCGGTCAATTCTTCGTCTACGACACCGGCTTTTTCATAGTGTTTCATGATTTTTTTGGATTCTGCATCATTTTTCCGTCCGAGGAGGTAAATCAATTCTTTTGTCTCACCAACTGCAAGGGTCAATTCATTGCGCAAAGCTGCACAAGAATTAGAATTGAAATTCATGGAATCATCACATTTTCCTTCTTCTACCATGATAGGGTTACTGTAAGTTCTGTAAGCACCAATGAATTTCTCCAGACTTCCACAACCGTCAGAAACTTCACCACCTACAACCCCAAAGAAACGCTGTTCATGGCTATGTCCATCAGAACCCGCCGCATTTTCATTGATATGTTGCAGAATTTTATTGCCGATTCTTTCCGTCCGTGTAATGAAAAGCGTATACTGTAAATTGACTTGGTCTTGTTCATAATTGCTGTCGTTGGTGAATTCCACAAAACCGAATGCAGAAAGCTTTCTTTCCTTATCACTGGTATTGGTAATTTTCATGCGCCATACTTCATAGGTCTGACCATCGGGAACGTAATAAGTTGTTTCTGTCTTGATTCCGGCATATTCAGAAGTCATAACGGAATAAGCAGTTCCGTGACGGCATTCACTCTTATAGGTGTCAAGAGGTTTTCCGACAGGCTGCCAAGTTGCAGACCAATAATCGCCATTTTCAGCATCTCTCAAATAAATATACCGCCCTGGGAGTGCCATCATGGAATTAAAACGGAAACGGGAAATTCTGCCGTTTGCACCAGACTGCACAAAACTATAACCAGCAGCATTGTTGGAAACGATTGCACCATATTCAGGTGAACCAAGATAATTGACCCACGGTGCAGGGGTATCAGGTCTTGTAATCACATATTCCTTATTAGCAAGGTCAAAGTATCCATACTTCATAGGTATTCCTCTCCTTTTTGTAAATTCTGAAAAATTTGTAAGTGTTGTACACTTGCTTTTATTGTATCATACTATCAGAATTTTTGCAAGAGAATTTACAAAAAAAATGAGATTTTATCATAAAATTTTTTGAATATAATACAAATACCCGTTAAAAATTCACAAATTATTTACAATTTCCATGTCAATTTTTCCATGCTCGTCCGTTACAATAGATAGATGATTACCAGCATCTATCGACAAAATAACAGAAATGAGGTAACTACATGAAAATGAAAAAAATCGTATCTACATTATTGGGATTGTCACTGCTCTCCAATGTGGTCGGATTATCCGTGAACGCAGAGGATACCCCTCTCAAAGGTGACGTGAATCAGGATGGTGTTTTCAATCAAGCTGATGTGATTGCATTGCAAAAATGGCTTTCCGCCTCTCCTGATGTACATATCGCCAATTGGAAAGTGGCTGATTTTTGTGAGGATGACAAGCTGAATATTGTTGATTTGAGCCTGATGAAAAAGGAATTGCTCAATCATGGTGTGAATTTTGAGTATCAGACAACAACAGACCAGATATTCCATCCCATTTCTTGGATGAATGAACAGGTTGGTTCACTGACTGCGATTCGTTCCACAACAGAATTATTGGATTACTTAAATTCATTTTTCTATCAAAGTACAGTACAAAATTATACCGCCATTTATACCGAAGAATATTTTGAGAAGAATGTACTTTTGCTCAATACCTTCTACCAGTCAAGCGGAGCAACCCCCCTTTTGAAAGTCAGTGATGTATTCTATCAAGATGGGCAATTGAAGGTATCTGGAAAATGGTCAATTCCCGAAGTAACAGAAGATGTGATGTCCATGTTGCTGGTGCAAGTCACCATTCCCAAAAATGCGTATCAGGATTGCCCGATTGTGTGGGAAACTTCCCAAGATGTTCCAGAGCCAGATATTCCAGTAACTCCACCCACCCCAAATGTCAAACAAATTCTTGTACAGAATATTTTACAGAATCCAGAACTCCCGACAGGCTGTGAATGTGTATCGTTGACTATCCTGTTAAATCATCTCGGCTATTTCGTGGATAAAGTCACACTTGCAAGGGATTACTTACCGAAAATGGATTTTTATTGGTATAATGGGATTTATTATGGAGCTGATTTCAGGACAACTTTCGCAGGAAATCCGGAATCAGAGCATTCTTATGGGTGTTATGCGCCGTGTATTGTGACAACTGCAAATCGATTCTTGTCAGAAAATGGTTATATTGCAGAAGCGGTTGATTTGACGGGAACGGACTTTGACAGCCTGCTTTCCAATTATATTGATAATGATATTCCTGTCTTGATTTGGATTACCAGCAGCAATCTGCATGAATCGAGATTAACTTCCATCTGGACAACCCCAACAGGCGAACAAGTTCAATGGCGTGCATATGAGCATTGTGTTGTCCTGACTGGATATGACAAAGATAATGGTTTCATTGATGTTTCTGACCCACTGATTGGAAATACTTCTTATGATTATGAGAGAATCAAGCAACGATATATCGAAATGGGACAACAAGCCGTTTACATCGAAAAATAAGCAAAAAAACAATATAATTCCAAAACATCAAGTACAAAAATACAGCCCGTCCATGAGAAAGGGCTGTATTTTGTGAAAACGGTTAATTTTTATCGGAACTATTGAGAATCTTGACACCGCCAGTAGACTGAACTGTCTGCATATAGAGTTTGTTACTTTCTTCATAAGCCTTGTCAAGTTTTGCCTGAATGGCTTCTTTTTCAGCGAGAACGGCATTATAATCAGCTGTCAGGCGGTCAATCTGTTTCTGGAGAGACTGCGCATCCACTTCCGCCTGTTTCTTTGCCATATTGGTTTGGTAGCCGTATTCTTTGCCGAGTTCCTTTTCTTTGGCAGTTGCGCCCTCTTCCTTAGCTTTTTCGATAAGAGAGGGAATTTCGTCAATTTTAGCGGTCAATTCGGCAACCAACTGCGCCTTGCTGTCAATTTCAGCCTGTAAATCAGCAGTAACCCTTTCAATTTCTGCAATGGCTTCTTCACGTTTAGCGGAATCATCAGCCCAAGCATCATCTTCGGTTTTCTGTTTTTTGGTCTTATCATATGTATATTGTTCGGTTTCGACAGCACGACTTTCAGCAAGAGCCTGTTTTTTCTCTTCAATATCTGCCTTCACCTGTTCCAATGCTTCCTTAGCATCATCAAGTTCTTCCTGATTTTCGGTTTCACAAGTTTCAAGGCTTTCTTTTGCATCGGCTTCCTGTTTCGCCTTCTGTTCAGCGTGAGCCTGTTCCTGTGTGAGATTGTCATTTTTAGAGCTGTTAATCATTGTGACAAACTTTGTCAATTCCTGCTCAATTTCGAGCAATTCGGCAAGCTCCTTCTTTTTGAGGGCTTTTGCTGCATCCAGTGCAGCGATTTCGTCCTTAATTTCCTGCTTTAACAAAATCAACTCAATATCCTCCTCTTTGGTGACAGCAGGTGCTGTTGTTTTAGTGGGTTCGTTTTTTTCAGGGGTGACAGGTACAGGGGGTGCAGGGGCTGGATTTGATGAAACGGAAACCGTTTTGCTATCCAGAAGGGCATTTTGAATTGCCCTGATTGCATTGAGAATATCTGCCTTTGTATTTTTGGTATTCATGCCCTTTGCATCTGCCGGAACTGTAATTTTTTGAGACTTTGCTTCTTCAAGGAGTCTTTTATACTCATTGAGAAGTTCCTGTTTGGTGCTTTTTTCGCTTATCATGTTCTGAAACCTTCCTTTCCAGCGTGAATGGGCTTACTTTTTGCCCTGTCCGTTGTAGGTATCTGAATTCAGAATATTAATACCACCAATAGACTTAACAGTATCGCTTGTGAGCTGACGGCTTTCCGCATTGACCTTATCCAATTTAGCAGAGAGGGTTTCTTTCTCCTTGCAGAGTTCCTGATACTTTTTCTGTAAAGCCTCAAACTCATCTTTCAGCTCATTGATTCTGGTATCATTTTCCTTATCTGCCATCCACTTATGATAGCCGTAATCTTTCTTGAGTTCCTTTTCCTTAGCCGTTGCGCCTTCTGCCTTAGCAGATTCCAATACAGCAGGGATTCCCTCAACCTTAGCCGAAAGAGCCTCAATTTCAGCGAGTTTATCCAAACAAGCCTGTTTTGCATCCTGTGCAGCCTGTTCTTTTTCTTGCAGGGCTTTTTCACGTTCTGCGACGAGTTTCGCACGTTCTTCATCAGCCTGTTTTCTAGCACGTTTCAGGTCATAATCATACTGTTCTTTTTCACGCTTTGCTTCCTGTTCAGCAGCAGCACGGGTATCCTTAGCCTGTTTTTTGAGAGCATCCACTTGCTCCACGGTTTCAGCGTCCATGGAATCGATTTGTTCCTGAACGGCATTTTCTGCTTTCTGCAATTCCTCTTGAAAATCATTTTCTTTCTGCATCAATTCTTTTGAGAACTGTTCAGAAACGAACTTTTGCGCATTTTTGACAGCTTGTAAAGCACCCTCAGCAACTTCAATGCCGTACAGCTTTTTGAGTTCTTCCTTTTTAGTTTCGATAGCCGTCAAAAGTTCGGAATATTCTCCTGTGACCTCTTCACTTAAAATTTCACGTCCGAGAAGGGCTTCAACCATCTGGAAAGTTTTCTCGATTTTTTCCTTTTCAATAATGCTTGCAGGAGTTTCCAATAATTTTGCTTTTGCCTGAATGGATGCAAGCTCCTGAACGTACGCTTCGGAAATATATTCCTTTGCGCTTTTGCTGTTGTCTAAAATCATGACACACGCTCCTTTTCAAAAAAAATTGTGTATTTTCAACACTTTTCGAAACTTTAAACCGGTTTATGTGCTGATTATAGCACAATATTATGAATAAAATATATAAAAAATATGAACATTCTAAGAACAATAGCAAAAAGACCTTTATTGTTTCAAAAATGATACATTTCCATCAAAATTGCACCAAAAAATGATTGCAAAAACTAATATAAAAATAATTTCTATCAATTTCATACTGGGAAATGTGAAAAATTTCTGAAAATCTCTTTGACCCCTTGCAAAAATCGGAAAAATGTGGTATACTATTATTGTGCAGGAAACTGTATTATATCTCAAGAGAAAGAAGTGTTTTTAATGACAAAGATTACAATTTTCTCCGGCTTCCTTGGAGCTGGTAAGACGACACTCATCAAGAAGTTGATTTCTGAGGCTTATAAAAATGAAAAGTTGGTTCTGATTGAGAACGAATTTGGACAGATTGGCATTGACGGCGGTTTCATGCAAGATGCAGGAATTGAGGTCACAGAAATGAATTCTGGTTGTATCTGTTGTTCACTGGTTGGCGATTTTGGCACAGCATTGCAGCAGGTACTGGAACAGTATCACCCTGACAGAATTCTGATTGAACCTTCCGGCGTTGGAAAGTTAAGTGATGTTATCCGTGCTGTGCAGAATCTGGAAATGCATGATGTTGAGTTAGACGGTTTCACCACCGTTGTAGATGCAAAGAAGTGCAAGATGTACCAGAAAAATTTTGGTGAATTTTTCGATAATCAGATTACCTATGCTTCCTGTCTGATTTTGAGCCATACACAGGGACTTTCACAGGAAAAGCTTGATGATGTCATTGCAAGACTCCGTGAAAAGAATCCCAAAGCCCCCATTGTTTCCACTGATTGGGATGAACTCACAGGCACACAGCTTACCGATGCTATGACCCAAAAGAATACCATTGATGACGAATTAGCCGAACTGCTTGCAGAAGCTGCGAAACATGACCATCACCACCACCACCATGACCATGACGAGGATGAACATGAACATGAACACCATCACCACCATGACGAGGATGAACACCATCACCATCATGACCATGATGAACATGACCACGAACACCATCATCACCACCACCATGATGCAGATGAAATTTTCCAGAGTTGGGGCGCAGAAACCGCACAGCAATACACCGTTGAAGAAATTCAATCCGCTTTGGAAGCATTACAGGATGAGGAAAAGTATGGTATGATTCTCCGTGCCAAGGGCATTGTTGCTGGTACTGACGGACAGTGGATTCACTATGATTATGTTCCGGCTATGCCTGATGTACGTCATGGCAGTGCGATTACCATTGGTAGACTTTGTGTCATTGGTGCGAATATTAAGGAAGATGCCATTTCCGAACTCTTCCGCATTAAGAAATAATTGGAGGAAATTGTATGCCTTTCAATCAACCAAATGAAGATATTCCGGTTTACTTGTTTGTTGGCTTTCTGGAAGGCGGAAAGACCAAATTCATTCAGGAAACTTTAGAGGACAAGCGTTTCAATAATGGTGAAAAAACTCTCCTCCTTGTTTGTGAAGAGGGCGAAGAAGAGTATGATTTCACTCGTTTTCCATCCAAAGGAAAAAATGTGTTCCTACACGTGATTGAGGATGAGGAAGACTTCAACGAAGAAAATCTTGAGAAAATCCGCAAGGAATGCGGTGCGACTCGTGTTGTATTGGAATATAATGGTATGTGGACAATTGCCAATATGTTTGAAAGTCTCCCCATTGAATGGGCTGTCTATCAGGCAATGTGTTTCGTAGATTCCAATACATTTCTCAATTATAATGCAAATATGCGCAGTTTGGTGGTTGACAAAATCAATGTCAGTGAATTAGTCGTTTTCAATCGTTTTGACCTGAAAAATATGAATCAAATGGAATTTCATAAAATTGTCCGTGGGGTAAGTCGTAGAACCCAGATAGCCTATGAAACCACAGATGGTCAGGTTGCTTATGATGACATTCAAGACCCACTCCCCTTTGATGTCAATGCAGATGAAATTGAAATCAAGGATGAAGATTTTGCACTGTTTTACCGTGACATTATGGAAGAACCTGACAAATATAATGGGAAAATGCTCACATTCCGTGGTGTGGCTGCCCGTGACCCCAAATTTCCAAAAGATGTTTTTGCAGTCGGTCGTCATGTGATGACTTGCTGTGTGGAGGATATTCAATACTGTTGGCTGGTTGCAGAATGGGACAAAGCCCAGACAATGGAAAATCGTCAATGGATTCGCCTGACTGCGAAAATTTCTATTCAAAAGCATAAGCTTTATAAAGGAAAAGGGCCTGTCTTACAAATTCAGGCTGTCACCCTCACCGGCGCACCTGAACAAGAAGTTGCAACATTTTATTGATACCATTATCAAAAGGGCTGATGTATGGAATGCATCAGCCCTTTTAAAATTTCAGGATTCAGATGTAGAATGTGGCGGAATTTGCGGTTTCATAATCAGCCTTACAAAAATCGGCTGGAAAATCATAATCAAAATATACCCTACTATCATACATACCAATAAGGAAGGCAGAAAAGACGGCAAAAAATGCGGAATCGCCTCTTGCATTTGTGCAATTCCATTTTGCATTTCAGCGATTTGACCGGTCTGTTCCGGAGGGATTGCCTGAATTTGTTGTTGCAGTTCAGCAATTTGTCTGCGAATTTGCGTAGCAGAAAGGCTTGTCATTAACCACACCATAATTGCAGTCATCAAAGGCGTGTAAATGCAATCCGAAATCAAGGAGGTCAATAAGTTCGCCTTGAAAGTTTCCGGCTGAATGTTACATTTCCGACAAGCGGCATCCCCCAAAGGCTTCATAGGCACAATCATTCCAATGATTAAGCTGATAACAAAGCTTACTGCAAAACTTAACAAAAATCCTGCAACGGAAAAATGCCCTGATAATAAATTCCCTGTCAAAGATAATGAAAAACTCATCACAAATCCCATCAATACACTCACTAACATTGCTTTTTTCTTCATTTTATATTCTCCTTACCGAAATTTTGGACATATTTTACATACCAAACCCATATGATTATACCGTAAATTTCAAATTCTGTCAATAATTTCTTTAAAAAATTTACATTTTATTCACAAAAAGGTTGTTGCATGAAACCATACAACAACCTTTTGAACCCATAACAAATCAAATTCTTCTGCAAATAATCACTGCATAATCTCTAGGCTGAATTTTCACAATATTATCTTCTACCACACCACGTTCCACATGAGCAGGTTTATAATCATATGACCACGCTTGGAAGGGAACATGTTGTTCATGTTCGGAACGATTGACATAAATCTGTACTGCATAACCAGCACCCTCATGCACTCTCGCAAATGCCATAACATCATCTTGTGCTGGAATGAAGAACAGTTGACCATTGCGGAAAACCTTGTGAGATTTGCGAATTCTTGCAAGTTCTTTCACATAAGCAATCAAATCTTGGTCTTCATGCCCCCATGGATAACAACGGCGGTTGAAGGGGTCTTTATAGCCCTGCAAACCTGCTTCATCACCATAATAAATGCTAGGCACTCCGGGGAGGAAGAACATCAAAGCCATTGCAGCTTTTAACATGGATTTTCCCTTATTATATTCATATTCATTCAGATAGCGTTCCGCCATCCAGTCTTTAGACTTATCATCGCCATTTTCCCCACCAAAACGGTTGATAGCTCTTTCAATATCATGGGTAGAAACGAAATTCATCAATACGTCAACTGTTGCATGAGGATAATTTTCAAGGATAGTCATAATCCCAAGCTGGAAATCACGACTGCTCATGCCCTTGATATAATTCACAATCGCTTCACGGAAAGGGTAATTCATGACGGAATCCAACTGATGACCCAATAAATAACGACGTTTAATGCCATAAGCTTCTTTATTGGAAGCATCTTCCCAAACCTCACCAATGACAATTTTATCATCATCATTTTTCTTGACACGAGTACGGAGGTTTTCAAGGAATTCGTCCGGCAATTCGTCCGCTACATCAAGACGGAATCCGGCAGCCCCCAAAGAAAGCCAATAATCCAATACTCCGCCTTCCCCACAAATATAATTGGTATAATCAGGGTTATTTTCCTTGACATTGGGAAGTGTTTCAAATCCCCACCATGCTTCATACTCATTAGGATAGTTCCAGAACGTATACCAAGGGTAATAGGGGCTCTCTTTGGACTGATACGCACCAACAGTATCATAACGACCGAACTTATTAAAGTAAATACTATCTGCACCTGTATGCGAGAATACACCATCTAAAATCACAGAAATTCCGTATTTTTTCGCCTCTGTACAAAGTTCCTTGAAATCTTCATTTGTACCAAGAAGAGGGTCAACTTTCCGATAGTTGGCGGTATTATAGCGGTGGTTTTCATGAGATTCAAAAATGGGATTCAGATAGATGCAAGTAACCCCTAAATCCGCCAAATAGGGTAACTTTTCCTGAATGCCGGCTAAATCTCCCCCAAAATAGTCATTATTCCAAACATGACCATTCTGGTCAGGTTTATAATAAGGAGTTCCTCCCCAATCTTCACGAAGTACACGACCTTCCGGAATATTTTCATGCACCTTTCCGGATTTTGCGAAACGGTCAGGGAAAATCTGATACATGACCCCACCTTTGAGGAAATTCGGGGTATGGTAATCTTCATCATATACGGTCAATTGAAATAAATCCCCGTCATTCAAATTTCCAATATGTCCGGCAACTTTTTTAATATAGAATCTCTGTCCATTGAATGTATATGCAAAGTAATAGTAATGTACACCGATATATTTCGGAATGTAACCACACCCCCATACATTGCAATCTTTTTCTTCCTGTACAAATTTCATATTGATGAAACGTTCCTTATAATTGGGACGGAACAACACCAAACAGGGAGAAAAATCGGGTTTGATTTCTTTTGGTAAGCGAATATAAAAATAACAGACTCTGCCTTGACGGACAGCCCCGAAAGGCGTTTTGTATTCTGAACTCCAGCTATCATATAAATGACTCACTTATTTTCAGCTCCTTTACTCATTTTAATCGACAAGTGTCGAAAACTTCTGATGATGAAATCAGCGTGTTCGGCATTCGGTCAAACACGCTGATAGATTCACTAAAAAGACAAATCGTCAAAAGGGATTAAAGACCCCAAATATCACGAGCATAATCAGCAACACTGCGGTCAGCGGAGAAGATACCAGCACCAGCAGTATTCATGAGGGACATTCTAGCCCACTTCTTCTGGTCGTTGTAGCACTCTGTGCTGTAAAGTTGCGCTCTGCGGTAATCTTGGAAATCAGCCAAAACCATATAAGGGTCAACGGTCTTGAGAGAATTTGCCACTTCTGCAAAAGTACAGCCATTGATACCATGATACATTCTGTTAATGCAATCACGAATCATCGGGTCTTCATTGTAAAGTTGTTCCGGTCTGTAGTTATCCTTACGAGCATTTACTTCTTCGGTCTTCATACCAAAGATAATGATATTATCATCACCGACAGCATCACGGATTTCTACATTCGCACCGTCCAAAGTACCCAAAGTTACTGCACCATTGAGCATGAGCTTCATGTTACCTGTACCTGAAGCTTCCGTACCAGCAAGAGAAATTTGTTCAGAAATGTCACTAGCCGGCATGAGCAATTCTGAAATGGTAACACTGTAATCTTCTACGAAATGCACAGCGAGCTTATCAGCAATTTTCGGATTCTTGCGGATTTCTTCACTGATTGCCCAAATCATCTTAATAATCTGCTTTGCGAGGTAATAACCGGGGGCAGCCTTTGCAGCGAAAATATAAGTCTTAGGAGTAAATTCAGCATTTGGATTTTCCAGCAGGTAATTATACTGTGCAAGAATATTCATCACATTCAGGTGCTGTCTCTTGTATTCATGCAGACGCTTTACCTGTACATCGAAAATGCTATCAGTATTGAGAATCACTCTGGAGGAATGTTTCACAAATTTTGCAAAATGTTCCTTATTCTGCTTCTTTACCTGTGTAATGCGGTCAAGTACATCAGGGTCATCTGCAAATACGCTCAACTTAGAAAGTTCAGAAGCATCACGCAGGAAACCTCTGCCGATTTTGTCAACCAGCAATTCCGTTAAACCGGGGTTAGACTGATACAGCCAACGGCGGTATGCAATACCATTTGTGACATTCTTGAACTTATGAGGAGTATCAGCGGCTTCATCTCTGAATACATCTGTCTTGATAATTTCAGAATGGAGCTTAGAAACGCCATTGACACTGTGAGAAGCTACCACACAAAGAGTAGCCATATGAATGGTATTATCCTTGATGATAGACATTCTGGTTGTTTTTGCGGAATCATTTCCATTTCTGTCCATGAGGGACTGACAATAACGGTTATTGATTTCAACAATAATAGAAAAAATTCTAGGAATGATATGCTTGACCATGTTGACATCCCATTTTTCGAGGGCTTCTGCCATAACAGTATGATTGGTATAAGCAAAAGTATTGGTGACAATGTGCCAAGCCTTATCCCAGCCATAACCACAATCATCCAGCAAAATACGCATCAATTCCGGAATTGCTAAAGTCGGGTGAGTGTCATTGATATGGATAGCAACCTTTTCATGCAGATTATCCAATGTACCATATACATTCATGTGGGTATTGACAATATCACCAACTGCCGCAGCACACAAGAAATACTGCTGACGTAAACGGAGGGACTTTCCTTCAAGGTGGTTATCATTCGGGTACAGAATCTTAGAAATTGCATTCGCCATAGAATTCTGTCCCAATGCCTTTGCATAGTCACCTTGATTGAACATTTCCATATTGAAAGACGGTGCTTTTGCAGACCACAGACGCAATACAGATACACCAGGGGAATCATAACCAGATACATACATATCAACAGGTGTCGCCATAACGGTATTATAGTTGACATGGGAAATATGATGATACTGATTATCCCAATATTCTTTCATTTCGCCTTCAAAGTGAATTTCGATTGCTCTTTCTGGCTTCGGGTCAAGCCATACAGAACCCCCCGGAAGCCAATTGTCCGGTAATTCTGTCTGCCAACCGTCTTCTAACTTCTGCTTGAAAATACCATATTCATAGCAGATAGAATGCCCCATTGCAGGCATTGCCATAGTTGCCATACCATCCAGATAGCAAGCCGCCAAACGTCCCAAACCACCATTACCAAGTCCGGCATCTGGTTCGCACTCATAGATTTTATCAATGTTGATGTTGAAATCAGCAAGCATCTGCTTGACCTTATCAGCAATTTCCAGATTGTACAGGCTTGTTTTGAGGGAACGTCCCATCAAAAATTCCATAGAGAGATAATATACCTGCTTCTTTCCGGCGGAATGTACCTGATTGATAAACTTTCTGCGTTTTCCTTTCAGGAATTCCACAACCAAAGAGGAAATTACCTCATATACTTGTTGGTCGGATGCTTCATCAGGAGAGACATTGAATTTGTTCTGCAATCTCTCACTGAACATGGTTTTAAACTTCTTGAATTCAATCGTATCAAATGTTGCCATACTTTCGTTCACGCTCCATACAATTCCGGAGCGTTCTCCTTTCCATAGTGTTAATGGTGTGCAGCCATGAATCGTTCTCAGCCATCACAGCCCCATAGTATAAGTATACCCTATTTTTGCCTTTGTTGCAATTGACGAATTCTACAAATATTGTGTGTTCTTTCATTACAATTTGTATAGATATGAGAAATTTTTGTACAATTTTTGTTGAAAATGCGTGAAATTATACGAACTGTTTTGATAAATGCAAAAATTTTCCTTATCAATGGAAAAAAGGCTGACCGTTGCAATCAATGGACAGCCTGCACAAAAGAATCCTAATTTTCTGAATCCTCTGCAAGATACTTCGTTAAAAGCGCATGCATTTCGGGATATTCTTTCTTGACTTTCATCAAATTTCCCTGTGGATTGATAAAACAGTGAGTGCTTGCACCAGTACAGCAGATTTCCTTTGTTTTTTGGTTACGCACAACATAAGAAAATCCATACCGTAACCCATTATAGAGATTCAGCCTTGTTTCAATTTCGACAGGTTCACCAAAACGCACCATTTTTTTATATTGTGCATCCATTGTCAGGACAGGGCAGACAATCCCTTTCGCTTCTTGTTCCGCAAAGACAATGCCTACTTTTTCGAGGTAATAAACCCTTGCTTCCTCAAACCAGCGAATATAATTAGCATGATGAATAATTTTCATTTGGTCAGTTTCATAATAAAATGGAACTCTTTCATAAATTACCATAAAAATCCTTCCTTTACAGATATTCCCCAAAAAGTTGACTTTCCCATTCTTTGCGGTCATATTTCACACATTGTAGCAACGTTTCGTGTAATTCTGGAAACTCTCGTTTCATGCGGACGGGTTTTCCGTTTGGATGCAGGAAACAATGTGCAGTTGTTCCGGTGGAACAAATTGCACCAGTCTGACGATTTTGTACTTCATAGTAAAAAATATATCGAAATCCATTATACATCGTTAATCGGGTAATCACCTGTATATAATCCTTGAGTAAAATCGGTATATGATACTTAATGCTTGCTGCCAATACAGGGGAAATCAAGGGGGAACTTGTCAGTTTCATTCCAACAAATCCTATCTTTTCCAGATAATACACCCTTGCTTCCTCAAACCAACAGAGAATATTCACATCATGCACAATACCAGTTTGAGCAGTTTCATGATACTGCGGAGTCCTGACATAAATCATCTGTTTTACTCCGTTTCTGTTTCAATTTCCTTTTCTGGTTCTTTCTTTTTCTTGAAAACAACCAGCTTACTAAAGAAATAATTCGCCAATGTGACAACTACCTGAGCCATAAATTTGAATACCCAGTACATTAACATATTGGTAACGGTCTGACCGTCTTCGGAATAGAAGTTTGCACCAATATTCATAATCACCTGTTCCAGCAGGAATGAACCGATTCTTGCAGAAACAAACGTCCAGATTTCATGCCATAATTGCTGTTTGGAAGTGGTCACACTCCTGAATACATATTTCTTATTGACATAAAAGGCGAATATCAGAGCCACAACCCAAGCAATTGATGTTGCTATTGTTGTCTTGACTTTAATAGAATCCCATGTGACAAGACCGGCAATATTCAAAGCCGGAATATTCAAAGGGTCAAGGATTTTTTGACTGATACCCTGAACAATTAAGTTCAGGATAGTCGTCAAAAGTCCATAATAGACATAAATAATCAGTTCTTCAAACTTATCATACAACTTTTTCAGCGGTGGGGGAAGGAGTTTCACGAAAAACTGTAAAATTTTATCAAACATAAACTTCCTTTCTGTCGCTTACATCAATTCACAGATGAGTTCAGAAAATTCAGCCGGATTCTGAATCGGCATACCCTCCAGCAAAAGTGCCTGATTATAGAGCAATTTTGCATACTTCTGAATCTTGTCAGAATCCTTCATTGCAGTCAGGTGAGCAAATACCGGATGTTCGGGGTTGACTTCCAATACAAGCTTTGCCTGTACCTTCTTATCTGTAGGCATGGAATTGAGAATTTTCTCCATTTCAAGGGTCAAATCTCCCTCACTGGTCAAACAAGCCGGATGCTTTTTCAGACGGCTGGAAAGAACCACACGTTCCACCTTCCCTTCCAATGCGGAAGACATTTCATCTAAGAGGGACTTATTTTCCTCCTGCTTTTCGTCAAGAGCCTTCTTTTCCTCTTCGGTGTTCAAATCAAGGTCATTTGCCGTAACTGACTTGAATACTTTTTCCTTATAAGCAATCATCTGCTTGACTGCGAATTCATCAACCGGAGCTGTAAAGTAAAGAATTTCGTACCCCTTAGCAAGAACAGCTTCTGTCTGTGGCAATGCTGCGATTGCTTCTGGACTTGCACCAGATGCATAATAAATTTCCTTCTGGTCTTCCGGCATTGCATCCACATATTCCTGTAATGTGATGGGCTTGTCTCCACGAGAAGAGCGGAATAACAACAAATCCTGCAAATCTTCCTTGTGCATACCGTAATCACTGTAGACACCATATTTCAGCTGTGTGCCGAATGCTTCAAAGAACTGTTCGTACTTGTCACGGTCATTTTTAATCATGCGAACGAGTTCGGAACGGATTGTTTTTTCAATGCTTCTTGCAATCAGTTTCAATTGTCTGTCATGCTGTAACATTTCACGGGAGATATTCAAGGACAAATCCTCTGAATCCACCAGACCACGCACAAAGCTATAGTAATCCGGCAGAAGGTCAGCGCATTTTTCCATAATCAGAACACCATTGGTATACAGCTGTAAGCCCTTTTCATATTCTCTGGTATAGTAATCAAAGGGAGCTTTTGACGGAATATACAGCAATGCATCATAAGAAGGTGTTCCCTCATTGTGAACGTGCTTGTAAACCATTGGTGGCATATAATCCACAAATTTTTCCTGATAGAAGTTATTGTAATCATCATCTGTCAATTCTGTACGGTTCTTTTTCCAAAGGGGTGTCATACTATTTAATGTGTCAAGCGTTGTAATTGTTTCATACTCATTTTCTGTACCGTCTTTCAAATGCTGGTGAGATACTTCCATCTGAATGGGGAAACGGATATAATCGGAATATCTCTTGACAAGCCCCTGAATACGATAGCTTTCGAGGAATTCGCTATAGCCTTCTTCATCAGAATCTTCCATCAATTCAAGAACAATCTTTGTACCATGTTCCTTGATTTCGTCAGTTTCTTCAATGGTATAGCCTTCCACGCCCTCAGACTGCCATTTGTGCGCCTGTTCTGTGCCGAATGCCTTAGAATACACTGTCACACGCTTTGCCACCATGAACGCAGAATAGAAACCCACACCGAATTGACCAATGATTTGCTGGTCTTCTCCAAGCTGATTATCATTCTTGAAAGCCAACGAACCGGAACTTGCAATTGTACCGAGGTTGTTTTCGAGTTCCTCAGCAGTCATGCCAATGCCGTTATCAGTGATAGTAATGGTTCTGTTATCTTTGTCAAGGTCAATGCGAATTTTGAAATCTTCCCTGTTCATTCCAACAGAATCATCTGTCAGAGAACGGAAATACAACTTGTCAATTGCATCAGAAGCATTGGAAATCAGTTCACGGAGGAAAATTTCCTTATGTGTATAAATTGAATGAATCATCATGTCAAGCAGTTTCTTAGACTCTGCCTGAAAAGCCTTTGTTTCCATAGTTTGCACACTCTCTTTCTTGATTCAATGATTTTAGCACTCAAATGATATGAGTGCTAATTCTTACTATTTATTATACATCAAAGAAGGGAATTTGTCAAGTACGAATATGACAAAAAAAAGTTTTTTTTGATAGGAGATATTGTGAGATATTATCAGGATATGAAAAAAATGAATTTTTGGACAAAATTAAAATTTTGTGTAAACTGCATAGGCAGGAAACAAAATCATTTTGCAAAATGCCGGAAATTTGCCTTATTTTATTTACAAAAAGTATATTTTTATCGTCTATCTACACAAAAAAAGCCGATTTTTTCGGCGGAATCGTCAACAGATTGTTCAAGAAGTACTTGACAATTTGGTAAAAAAGTTGTATACTGTAAGTGTATCATTTTGTATATTTTCCTCAAACCAAGCCAAATGCAATATACAAGATGAACATAAAAAGAAACGGCGGAAAATAGCCGTTTCTATTGAAAATTGAAAGAAGGGATACTTATGAAAAAAAATCTGAAACAGCGATTTCTGTCATTTGCGACCGCAATGGCAATGAGCCTAAGTAGTGTTTCACTTGGTTCGGTATCAATTGTTGCAGAAGATTCTGATTCGCCGACAACTGATACAACGTTGTTTTCCCTTGATGGTACTTCAATTAGCGGGAATGGGCTTGGGGCTAATGATTTATATACACGCATTGACTTTCAAAATGTGTTCAAGACGGAATCCGTCATAATGACAATTCCGCAGAACACCTATTATTTGTTAGTTCATGCGGTGGGAAATGACAACACTATGACCGGCTTCACCTATGAAAGTGGTGAAGATAACAACCACTACCAGTTAATCGAGATTGATACTGATGGCGCAGAAACATGGAATTCAGGAAAATTCAACGTTCTGACTGCCAAATCTGTCACAGACTGGTCAGGAACTCACGAGGCACTTCCAGCGACTGCCAGCGTAGAAGGGACGATTCTCAAAAATGATGACCCTTCCTCGGAACTGACACTGGAAAACGCAATTTCCGGCACTGGATGTTCTGCCGTTACAGACATTGAAGGCGCAAAGCTCGTATCACAGGGGCTTTCTGGTCAAACAGATTCATGGGCGAATAACACCATTGTTGTTTCTGCACAGTCCGGCTATGGCGTACAAATCAATGTTTACGATTATGATGGTTCCACCCTTGCTCCTCTTGCGAATGATGCCCCCTCCAATTACTTTACTTTGGCATACCTCACCCCTAAGGGAGAAGGGGCATCCAGAGAAAACGTGCAAGGATGGGCAATTCAGCAATTTAACCCTGAAAATGATGCTTCTAGCTCCATTAGTTTCATGAATTTCTATCCATTTGGGGAAGATGGTTCTACTACAGATGAAACCACATTTACATACAATCCTAATTTGTATGATATGAATATTCGTGTCTACCGTTCAGATGAAATTCTTGAAACTTACGCTGATTGTGTTGAAAAGGGGATTGACTCCATTCCAAATTATCGCTTTGCAAGTTCCAAAAATGGCAGTCTGACAAACCTTTCAATTATTAAGGATATTGTAGAGTATCATGTGAATATTGAAGCAGATGCTCCAATTACCATCAAAGATAGTGATTATATCTACCTCTTTGTAGATGTAAAGCATCAGTCAACAGGTGATACCTACTACTATCAACAAATCACTATGGATGCAATTCCAGAGCTGATAATTGATGTTGAAAATTGGATGGATGGCAACGGAAATATTGATGAACATGAAAAGTTCAGAGGTAATGAAACACTTTCCGTGAAGTTGGTAATGTCCACACAAGAAATCAACCTTAATAATATTACTTCCTTAACGAATTGTACTTTGATTGAAGAAGGCAATTCCCTTAAAACTTTCACAGTTCATTATGGAGAAAGAAAGAAAACTCGTGATGAATCTACTCATGTGACAGTATACACAGATTATATTTATCTGACTTCCGTATCTGCTACACATGATTATGATTTCAAGACCATCTTGGGCGACAGCCTGTATTATGGTATCACTGCTGACCGTTTCAATCAGACAAACCACGCTCAAACCAACGTAGCAGCGAATTATTACCAGTCCAACAATAACCCCATTGAACCCGACCTTTCCGGAAAGTCTTCCGGTGCGTTCTGGCTTCCTTACTTTGTGAATTTCAATGGGAAAACTGTTGTTGATGACGAAACCACCATCTATGAAGCAGGAGAAGAACAGGGGAAAATCTTTATCGGTCAGTCTCATAATGAATATGGCATTGTCCTGAATGTCGATTCTGAAACCAGACTGCAAGACCCCAGAGATTTTGTCACCATTAAAACTCATGTTCCCCAAGATATGGTGAATAATCCCATTGAACCCATCATTAAGCATATGGAACGAATGTCTGATGAACTTTTGAGACACCAGACAAATGTTACCCCTATGAAAGTCAGTCAAAATGAAGTATTGATTGATACGACTGCTTTCCCTGAAGATGTTACTCTTTACATTGATGGCGACCAACTCGCTGAATTGATGAACCGAAACATCAATGGTGGTCTGAAAATCAAGAAAAAAGAAAATCAAACACTTGTTTTCAATTTCGATTCTACACAATCTCTTACATTGGGCAGAGCAATTGTAGAAATTTATGATGAAAACGGTACAATGACTGACAGTGGTGCAAATTACGGCGCATCTGACACACAAAATGGCAGTCCTACCAACCAATGGCTTGACCGCTTAACTCGTCACATTGTCTGGAATCTGTCATCAGTGGAAAAGGTTGATTTGGAAGCAACTTCTGGTATTTTCCTCCTCCCTGATGAAAATTCCGTTGCAACCGTTACCGGTACAAGTACCGGCTGGATTATCACAGATGGTTATATTGAGAATCCTAGCGGTGAATGGCATTTCGTGTACTCTGAACTTCCAGATGCTGGCTCTGAAAAAACTGCTACTGTTTCCATCAGCAAGGTTGATGCTGCAAATAGTGAACAGTTGACAGGCGCAACATTGGAATTAACTGGACATTTTGATGTTGATAGTGTCACCGTATTGCAGGAAGACAATACAAAACCAAATGCACTTTCTGTTACTGCTGATAAAATCAGCTACATCACAAATTCTCAAACAGTGACAATTACAGGTTTACAGAATGGTGTATACACATTGACAGAAATTACCGCTCCTGATGGTTATGAAGTTGCTGAAAGCATTACTTTTGAAGTTGTTGAAGGCGTTGTGAAAAATCAAACTGACAGCAATATTGTGATGCAGGATAAATCCAAAACTGCTGAAACAACAGCTTCTACAGAAGCTACTACTTCTACAACCTCTACAGAAGCTACCACTTCTACAACTTCTACAGAGGCTACCACTTCCACAACCTCTACAGAAGCTACTACTTCCACAACCTCCACAGAAGCTACTACTTCTACAACCTCTACAGAGGCTACCACTTCCACAACCTCTACAGAGGCTACTACTTCTACAACCTCTACAGAGGCTACTACTTCCACAACCTCTACAGAAGCTACTACTTCCACAACTTCTACAAAAGCTACTACTTCTACAACCTCTACAGAGGCTACTACTTCTACAACCTCTACAGAGGCTACCACTTCCACAACTTCCACAGAGGCTACTACTTCTACAACCTCTACAGAGGCTACCACTTCCACAACCTCTACAAAAGCTACTACTTCTACAACCTCTACAGAAGCTACTACTTCCACAACTTCTACAGAAGCTACCACTTCTACAACCTCTACAGAAGCTACTACTTCCACAACTTCTACAGAAGCTACAACTTCTACAACCTCTACAGAAGCTACTACTTCCACAACTTCTACAGAAGCTACTACTTCTACAACCTCTACAGAAGCTACCACTTCCACAACTTCTACAGAAGCTACTACTTCCACAACTTCTACAAAAGCTACTACTTCTACAACCTCTACAGAAGCTACTACTTCCACAACTTCTACAGAAGCTACAACTTCTACAACCTCTACAGAAGCTACCACTTCCACAACATCCACAGAAGCTACTACTTCTACAACCTCTACAGAGGCTACTACTTCTACAACCTCTACAGAGGCTACTACTTCCACAACCTCTACAGAAGCTACTACTTCCACAACTTCTACAGAAGCTACTACTTCCACAACTTCTACAAAAGCTACTACTTCTACAACCTCTACAGAAGCTACTACTTCCACAACTTCCACAGAGGCTACTACTTCCACAACCTCTACAGAAGCTACTACTTCCACAACTTCTACAGAAGCTACTACTTCCACAACTTCTACAAAAGCTACTACTTCTACAACCTCTACAGAAGCTACTACTTCCACAACCTCTACAGAAGCTACTACTTCCATAACATCTACAGAGGCTACCACTTCCACTACTTCTACAACCTCTACAGAAGCTACTACCACTACAACTACTACTGAAAAAACTAGAGTTACCATTTCTAAGGTAGATATTACCAGTGCCAAGGAAATCGGCGGTGCAATTCTGACCGTATTCGACAAGAATGGTAATGTTGTTGAAAGATGGACATCTATTGAAGGTGAATCCCATGTGATTGAGGGCAAACTCATTGCAGGTGAAACCTATACACTTCGTGAAACAAATGCTCCGAATGGATACGCTTATTCTGAGGACATTACATTCACAGTCAATGCAGATGGTAAAGTTGTTGATGAAAACGGCAATGAGACTGTTGTTACAATGAAGGATGATGTAACTAGAGTTACCATCTCCAAGACCGACATCACAGGCGACAAGGAAATCGGTGGTGCTGAATTAGTTCTCATCAATGAAAGAGGCAGTATCGTTGATGAATGGACATCCGTTGAAGGTCAATCCCATGTGATTGAAGGAAAACTCAATGCAAATGAAACCTATACTCTCCGTGAAACAAATGCCCCGAATGGATACGCTTATTCTGAGGACATTACATTCACAGTCAATGAAAATGGTAAAGTTGTTGATGAAAACGGCAATGAAACCACTGTTATTATGAAGGATGATGTAACTAGAGTTACCATCTCCAAGACAGATATCACAGGCGACAAGGAAATCGGCGGTGCTACTTTGGTTGTTCTGGATAAGAACAATAGCAAAGTTGATGAATGGGTATCTGTTGAAGGTCAATCCCACGAAATCGTTGGCACATTGATTGCAGGTGAAACCTATACCCTCCGTGAAACAAGTGCGCCGACTGGTTATCAGTACGCAGAAGACATTACTTTCAAGGTAAATGAAAATGGTCGTGTTGTGGATGATGAAGGCAATGAAACTGTTGTTATCATGAGAGACGCAGACGTTATCACAAAGGTAACAATCTCCAAGACTGATATTACAGGCGACAAAGAAATTGGTGGCGCAATTCTGACCGTGTTCGACAAGAATGGCAATGTTGTTGAAAGATGGACTTCTGTTGAGGGTGAATCCCACGAAATCGTTGGAAAGCTTGCTCCCAATGAGACTTACACGCTCCGTGAAACAAACGCTCCTAATGGTTATGCTTATTCTGAGGATATTACATTTACAGTCAATGAAAATGGTAAAGTCGTTGACGAAAATGGCAACGAAACTGTTGTCACAATGAAGGATGATGTTACCAAGGTAACAATCTCCAAGACTGATATCACAGGCGACAAGGAAATCGGTGGTGCTACTTTGGTTGTTCTCGACAAGAACAATAACAAGGTTGATGAGTGGGTATCTGTTGAAGGTGAATCCCACGAAATCGTTGGTACATTGATTGCAGGTGAAACCTATACACTCCGTGAAACCAATGCTCCGAACGGCTACGCTTATTCTGAGGACATTACATTCACAGTCAATGCAGATGGTAAAGTCGTTGACGAAAATGGCAACGAAACTGTTGTCACAATGAAGGATGATGTAACTAGAGTTACCATCTCCAAAACCGACATTACAGGCGACAAGGAAATCGGCGGTGCTATCCTGACAATTTTTGACAAAGATGGTAATGTTGTTGAAAGATGGACATCTATTGAAGGTGAATCCCATGTGATTGAGGGCAAACTCATTGCAGGTGAAACCCATACACTCCGTGAAACCAATGCTCCCAATGGATACGCTTATTCTGAGGACATTACATTCACAGTCAATGAAAATGGTAAAGTCGTTGACGAAAATGGCATTGAGACTGTTGTCACAATGAAGGATGATGTAACTAGAGTTACCATCTCCAAGACTGATATCACAGGCGACAAGGAAATCGGTGGTGCTACTTTGGTTGTTCTCGACAAGAACAATCACAAGGTTGATGAATGGACATCTGTTGAGGGTGAATCCCACGAAATCGTTGGCACATTGATTGCAGGTGAAACCTATACCCTCTGTGAAATAAGTGCGCCGACTGGTTATCAGTACGCAGAAGATATTACCTTCAAGGTCAATGAAAATGGTCGTGTTGTGGATGATGAAGGCAATGAAACTGTTGTTATCATGAGAGATGCAGACGTGATTACAAAGGTAACAATCTCCAAGACTGATATCACAGGCGACAAGGAAATCGGCGGTGCAATTCTGACCGTATTCGACAAGAATGGCAATGTTGTTGAAAGATGGACTTCCGTTGAAGGCGAGTCTCATACAATTGAAGGCAAACTTGCCCCGAATGAGACTTATACCCTCCGTGAAACCAACGCCCCGAATGGATACGCTTATTCTGAGGATATTACATTCACAGTCAATGCAGATGGTAAAGTTGTTGATGAAAACGGCAACGAAACCACTGTTATTATGAAGGATGATGTAACGAAAGTTACCATCTCCAAGACCGACATCACAGGCGACAAGGAAATCGGTGGTGCTACTTTGGTTGTTCTCGACAAGAACAATCACAAG
>Ga0326511_10000177_pt1 | contig 52529 bp, 25 predicted proteins | sample 0_2496_0518_D_FD_203701 | JGI IMG/M metagenome (GOLD analysis project Ga0326511, IMG submission 203701) | Bovine rumen microbial communities from UC Davis, California, United States - 0_2496_0518 | ecosystem: Host-associated > Mammals > Digestive system > Stomach > Rumen | place: USA... | reverse complement strand
CTTATTGGGGACTTACAGAGGCGTTACAAGACAGAAATCATGAAAATTGCCGCATAACGAAATATCTATCGAAAGGCCTCAATGCAAAAAAGAAAAAAGAGGATGTGCCTATTTTGACACACCCTCAACCAAAAATAGCGGCAAAAATTATTTTATAGATGCCAAAACGATGAATATCAACGATTTACAAGTGTAGTATCATAAAAATTCCTCCAAGAGGTTACATGGTTACAGCTGTAACCATGTAACCTTATTCTTCATTTAAAAATGTTCGCCATTGGTTATTTGACATAAACTTTTCGGGACGTGAGGGAAAAATTTCCCTGATGTACTTTTTCAAGAAATGCGTTACAATATTACAGATTACAGTTTTATAATGAGCAGTACATACAAAAAGATGGATACAGAAATACAGAATACAGTTTATAATGAGCGGTACATACAAAAAAAGCATGACACAGTATACAGTGTCAACAAATTGTGGTGCTGAGAAAACTGTAATCTGTAATTCTGTAACGCAATAATAATAGCGAAAGTTCTTTACAGCAATTGAAAGACGTCTCAACACGTCATCCAAAAAAACTTATCAGCAACCAACTGATAATCAGGCGCTTTGAAAACGTAAGGTTTTACTTTGCAAAAGCTTAGGTTTTAGCGTCTAAAAGGTGACGTTTTGAAGGGTAAAAGGTGACCTTTCGGAAGGTAAAAGGTGACCTTTTATAATGCGTCATGTGTAATGCATAATGCGCAATTGAATTTTTCTGATAAAGAAAGGAAACGCAAAACAAAAGAGACCCTCCCTATTTCGGGGAAGGTCTCTTGGATAATTACTTGGGTAATCTCTTTTTATTTAAATCATACCTGAATCGAAGGCTGTGTCGTCAATGGTATCTTCAGGAGTCATCCCATTGTCGGCCAGCATGTCGTCAGCAGGAGCGTCGTCAGTCAACTCAAGTTCACCGCTGTCGTCGAAGTCCTGCGTGTCGTCCATTGCCATGAGTTCCTCTTCCGGAGCCTCATCCATTTCAACCATCATGACATCGCTGTCTTCCATCGCCATATCCTGGTCGCCCACGAGTTCAACCTCGTCGTCGGTAACGCCCAGTTCAGCCACATCGCCATCAGCATCGTCATACATCGTGCCGTCGCTGGTCATATCGTCATCCATGATGATGTCTTCGTCATCAACGATAGCGAAGTCATCACCGCCTTCCTCGTCAACAAAGATATCGTTGTCGCCGCCTTCCATATCTTCACCTTCACCGTCAATAATCTGACCGTCATCGGGTGGGAATCCTTCGTCAAAACCACCATTGTCAGCCACATCGCCGCCGTCGCTGTTCAGCATACCATTCCACTCGTCAACAACATGGTAGCCGTTAGCATCAGCGTATGCACCGGTGATGTTGTCGTAGTCGAAGCCGATTTCCTGTGCAAACTCGCGCATCGGAATCTCGTAACCCTGTTCGTGCAGGTTTACAATTTCATTATCGCCAGCAAACTGTCCGTCGCTGTTTACGTCCATACGCAACTCGTCGGCTACGCCGTCACCGTTGGTATCGAAGAGAGCAGCTTCCTGGTCGCCTACTTTCACATCCACGCGGTCGATGTATGAGCCATCTTCGCCTGTGATGCGTGAATAGCCCATCACCTCGATATCGGAACTCTCTGCCGTTGGAGCTGCATGATGTGCGTGGTCGTGATGGTCGTGATGATGTACGTGGTGTACCTCTACCACCTTCTCCTGTACGGGAGCAGCTTCTTCCTGCTGAGCGGCAGCCTCGTTAGCCTCTGCAGCAGCATCGACTTTTGCCTGAGCTGCAGCCAGTTCAGCATCGGTAGGTCCGTCTTCGCCATCGAAGGTTCCAGCGGCATAAGCTACACCGCCACCGAGTCCGAGACCCAGCACAGCTGCGAGTCCGGCCATCCATTTTGCGTCGTCGTCACTTTTCTTCGGCATCGCCTTACCTGCGGGTTTGGGTGCTCCGGGAGGATTGATGCGTGGAGGAACATTTGGGAATTCTACTCTTCTTGTTTGATCGTTTGTTGCCATAGTCTTTGGGATTTTAGTTTATTATACATGGTTATTTTGATGTTGCAAAGATAAGGTTTTTCTTGTGTCCGTCCTATAAAGAATCTGTGTTCTTACACGAAATAACCCGTTTTAATGACGAAACACTTCGAATTACCTGTTATAACTTCCATTGCCTACACTTTCGTTTTGATAAGCAAGTCTTTCAGGTTCTTCAACGCTTCCTTCGATATGTCGAGGGCATAGGAGAAATGTTCACCATCAGACAAGACCAGACGGTGTTTCAGCACGTTCACCTGCATGACATAGTTCATATTGACGATAAACCGCTTGCCGATGCGTGCGAAAAACATATCATGTCCGGGCAGGCGCGCTTCCAAGGTCTTGAACATTTGCGACAGGTTCATGCCCACCTTGCACTTCAGCTTGTTGGTCAACACGATATTGGTATAGTTGCCGTCGGCTTCGAAATACACGATTCGCGACATATTCAACCGGAGCAGTTCGTCACGGGAGTTAAAATAAATAAGGTTCTGTTGCATGACGGTAGAAGATTTAGTTCATGATATCGTGCGCAAATATAGTGAAAAAAATATCAAACAAGAACATTTTTAAAAGAAAATATGTATTTTTGCACCGTAAAAGGTACAAAATGCGAAGGATTATCATCTGCTTATTCATCATGCTCGTGCAGACAAGTATGGCTACCGCAGGAGATGGAGATTATCAAAAAGAACCCGAACGCCTGAAGGTGGGACTAGTGCTCGGCGGCGGTGGTGCTAAGGGTGCTGCAACAGTCGGCGTGTTGAAAACGATTGAGTCGGTGGGCATCCCTATCGACTATATTGCCGGCACAAGCATTGGAGCCATCGTAGGCGGACTGTGGGCCTGCGGCGTCAGGTCGGAGGAGATGGAAGCACTCTTCCGCTCACAAGAATGGAGCAGTCTGCTTACCGACCGGAACGATGCCTACCGCAACCAAATATGGGCAGAAGACGACGGGGTGACTTACATTTTCGGGTTCCCCGTCAGCCGAAAAAACAAACAGGAACGAAAGACAGGCAAGAAGACCTTCGGCATCGTTCAGGGTGACCACATCTTCCATCTGATAGATTCCATCAGCGGATTCCGCGACTCCATATCGTTTGATAGGCTGTCTGTTCCGTTTAAATGTGTGGCCTTCGATTGTACCACAGGCCGCGAGGTCGTTCTCGATCACGGGAAACTGCCTACGGCGTTGCGGGCGAGTATGGCGATACCAGGACTGTTCAAGCCGGTGGAACTCGATTCGATGATATTGCTGGATGGAGGTATCTGCAACAATCTGCCCGTTGATGTGGTGAAGGCGATGGGTGCCGATGTGGTCATCGCGATTGATCTGACGCAGAACAAACACGATGACCATAAAGAAAAGAGCTTATGGAGCCAGTTGTCGCTCGACGCTTTGGCTGACATCTTTCTGACTCGGCCCGACAAAGCCAAGTATGATGCCAACTGCGAAGTGGTTGACGTGTATATCAACCCGCGTCTCGATGGCTGCGATGCCCTTAGTTTCCAACCAGACAAAATCGACAAGATGATTCGCATCGGCGAACAAACCGGTAAGAAACACCGCAAAGCGCTCAAACGCCTGAAAAAGAAGATTCAGCAATAAGCGCTTATTTCAGAGTTACTTGTTTGTATGCCATGCGTTGACGGCGCCAGGTATAGAGGCAATGCAGGGTTCCGTCCTTGCCTTCGATGATGGCAGGATAGGAATACTGGCTGATGGGCGAATCCTCTAACGTGAGCCAATGCTGCCAATGGGTACCATCATCACTCAAAGCCAACGACACAGGCGTTCGCGGACCTTTCTTCGTACCTTTTACCGTCTCGAAATCATTATATATCAACACATGACGCCCGTCGTGCATCGTCAAGGCGTCGGTACCACTCTGGTTGTTGGGTACATCGGTCAGCGTGACAGGTGTCCACGTGTCGCCGTTGTCAGATGAGAATGAGGTAGCCAACTTGCCATTTCGGGTACGCATCAATACCTGCAAACGACCGTCGTTCAACTTCAGGAAACTCGGTTGGATACAGTCTATCGGGTGAAGATTGTCGGCTGTTGCTGCCTCGCCCTCGATTGCCGGAGCCTCCGGGTCGTCAACAGCAGGAAGGGTGCTGGGCGCTTTTGAACGGCTCGACATGCTGCCTGCAACGCCTTCGGCAGGTGCATCCTCGGTACGCATCGCACGCTCAGCAGTCACAGGACCTACATATTTCCAAGGCAACTGAGCAACAGGGGCTTTCTTCCATGCGCCATCTTTCAAATCGAGTATTTCCACATGGAACTTCCAACCGTTACCCTCGGTACTGGAACCGCACAACAGACGACCGTCGATGATTTCGGGCTTGTTCTTTACAGGGCCGATAAATCCCTTCGGCAGCGGTTCACGTGCACCCCACGTCTTACCGCCGTCTTTAGACTTCACAACCCATCCGGTCCAGTCTTTCACATTCAAACCTATCTTATAGAACAGCCACAGTTCACCATTCGGCATTTCGCACAACACAGGATTCCAACAAGCTTTCCGGCGAAGAGTCTCCCCCCGGCCCTCTCCCATAGAAGGGGAGTTCTGTCGGGTGCTTCTAATCGGTCCCACATCAGCCTTTGTGCTTTCAGCTGTGATGCCTGCCAGTTCCGCATCGGCAGTACCCAAGCGGAACACGCCGTCGCCGGCAAGAATAGGTTCGCTCCATGTATCGGAACCCTTTTTCTTGATGTTCACCCAGATGCATACATCCGGATTGCGTTCGTGCTTACCACCGAAGTAGGCAGCAACCAAGTCGCCTTTTTGTGTCTCTACCAGCGTGCCGGCATGACATTGCGGGAAGGAGGTGTGCTCATACAGGAACTGGTCTTTGAGGATAGCAGGATGACTGGTCGGAATCTCTACCTGATAGGTATATTTTCCTGAACCAACATGCTCGACAATACCACTTGGCAAACAAACGTCAGCAGAAGTATTCGGGGGTACCACCACCGTCCAGTTGAGGTGTTGCAGGTCTTTTTTCCACTTGCTCTCCACACGTCCGTATGGTGTTTCGTAGGAAGCATCAACCCACTCGCAGTCTTGGATATCGAAAGCGGGACGGAACACGAACTTTCCTTCCGCAGCAGTCGGAGCACCACTTCTGATACCTGCCAGATACTGGTAGCACCAGGTAATGAGGTCGCCAAGAAGCATCACATGATTACCGCTGTTCATAGCAGGATTGGCTGTGTCGCCGTTCCATAATTCCCAAATGGTTGTCGCACCATGCTCTGCCATATAGCCCCACGATGGGTAGCTACTGTTTGTTGCCAACAGATAGGCGATGTCAGCATAACCATGATCCGACAGGCCGCGCAACAGCCAGGAGATTCCGATAACCCCACAGGTTACATGTCCGTTGCCTGTGGTAATGATATTGGTCACAACATTCTTCACCACTTCCTCCTTGCAGTCGTCGGGTACCAATCCGAATGCCAATGGCAACAGGTTGGCGGTAGCTGTATTGTTGCCGTAGAACACGCTATCGGGATAGAGCACATGATCGGGACGAACGCTGGTGCCGCGCTTCACCGTCAGGAAATGTCGGTTGAAAGCCTGCGCCATCGCAGAACGTTTCGCCTTCCAGATACGCACATCGGAAGAGAGTCCCTGCAACTCGGCAAACTGCATCATCAAATCGAGGATATGGATGGTATAAGCGGTAGAAATCAGTTGTCCGTCGGTTTGACGGGCAGGGTCCTGACTATGGATGAGTTCTGGCTTCTCTGGCGGCACACACCAGTCGCCGTATTTGTCTTTGGTGATAATGCCATCGTGTTCATATTCCTCAAACAAATGCTGGAGCCAGCGCTTCAGATAAGGATAGCTGTCAACAATGGGTTGCGGGTTGCCATACTGCCGATAAATCATCTCACAACCGAACGGCAGGGCTGCAGGCCATGTAACATCATCATTATAATAGTTCCAGAAGGCTGGTGCCACATCGCAAAATACGCCGTCTTCCCGTTGTGATTCACAGATATCACGCATCCATTTGGTATAAAGTCGTTCGTTGTCGAACAGATAGGATTCGCCCAACGACCCTACGGTGCGGTCTCCCAACCAAGGTTGGCGTTCGTTACGTTGCGGACAGTCAACGGGCATTCCCTTATAATTGGATAAGATTCCCCAACGGGCGTTACGGATTACCTTATTTAATATGGTGTCAGAGCAAGCAAACTGTCCTGTCTGATGCATCTTGTCGCTCACCACCAATGCACGGAAATCATCTGCAGTAGCCGTAGCAAGTCCACTTACTTCTATATAACGGAACCCATGATAGGAGAAGGTGGAGTGCCACTCCCTACCCTGTTCCTGTCCGTTACAAACATAGATGTCTCGTGACCATGCATTGCGCAGATTGGCGGTATAAAGGGTATCGGGCGAAGACAGTTTCTCGGCATAACGAATACGGATGGTATCACCGGCTACGCCGCGCACCTTCATAGAAACCATACCGGCAGTATTCTGTCCGAAATCGACGATGTATCGTCCGTCAGGTGTCTGATGACCACTGATGGGATTGATTGTCTGCACCACCGCCATTCCTTCTGTCATCTGTCCACGAAGGGTTCCCATCGGAACAGCCACACGCTGAACGGGTTTCCAAGAGCTGTCGTCATAACCCGCAAGTGTCCAGGCACCCAGTTCCTGACGAGCATCATATTCTTCTCCGTCATATTCGTTGTTGCTGCGAATAGGACCGTTGACGGTCATCTTCCACTTCGTATCTGTCACCCAGATGTCGGTACTACCGTCGGCATATTCCACCAGGATGTTCATTCTGCATTTCGGAAAACCGAACTGTGGCGACTTGTAGGCTTTCTCCTGACGCATCGTGAAGAAACGACCATTGCCCAGCACGATTCCCACAGCTACTTTCTGTTCTTTGGCAGCGGATGTTCCAGCAAGCATCTCACTTGTCACATCGAAGGTGTTGTAATAGATCGTTTTGCGATAATCCGACGGAACCGGTTGCAACATCTGGTTGTTGCCGATGCGCTGTCCGTTGATATACAGTTCATAGACGCCTACACCTGCGATATAAGCTGTGGCGCGGGTAATCTCTTTTTTCACATTGTATTCGCGGCGCAGGTAGCGGGCAGCCAAACGGGTATGCATACCTGCTTCTTCGCCTGCCTGCAAACCTTCAAGACCAATCCATTGACCGCTCCACTTTGACTCGTTCAACAGCCCGATACCAAACATTTGCGGTTTACTCCAGTCGCTTTGACCGACATTGGTCGTCACGCATACCTTCCAATAGGCACGCTGGTTGCTTTTTAATGAACTGCCGACATAGGGAATCCACAACTGCCGACTACTCGGTACGTCGCCGCTATCCCACAGGGTACCGCGATTTTCCGAAAGTTCCTCCAAACTACTGGCAACAAGAATGCGGTAAGCCGTCTGAGACACCTGCTGCTGGTCGCTCTGTAGTTTCCAGGAGAAACGCGGCATCGTCACATTCAACCCCAGTGGAGAGGTCATATTCTCTACGCGGAGGTCATATACCGTAACGGCTTGTTTCTTCGTTTTCTTAGTGGGCTTGGATGATGCTGACAACGGCAACATCAACAAACAAGCAATCAGGCAAAATAAGGAGCTTCTCTTCATAGGGTTATTCATTCAAATCGCGTTTCTTTCCTGCCATAGAACTGTCTGCTATTGAGGTCTGTTCCTTGGACAAATAATTCTTACTGCTATCGATGGCGATGAGGACACCATCGTTGGGGAAACCTGGATGGGGATTCTGCTGGTTGAAGGTGATAGCCTTCGACTGGAACAATCCGATATAGGTAAGCTTTCCTGTGGCAGCATCCATCCACCACACATTCTTTTCATCACCTGAAATCTTACGCAGGTCTATCTTCATCGGTACGCTGTTGTAATTATAAACCATCAGGTAATCGGTGCCGCGGGTAGCCATCAGACGATTATACTGAGTACCGTTCTGACCGACGATAACCGATTGGTCAGGCACACGCTCAAAATAAGGGAATGACAACATCAGGTTCTTCACATGTTTCATCTGTGAGAAACCAGGATCGTTCAACGCGGTGTACCAAGCTTTCTCGGCTCCATCAGAACCATAACTGGTGGGATAACCTGGTTTCAACATCTGCATGATGGCATTATGGCCGTAGGTGTGTCCACAGCTTCCTGCAAACACAGACCAATAGGCATAACGTCGCACATCATAATCCTGCCAACGTTCTTCGTTCGGGTCGTGCAAACCCTTCGGGATATCCTCGTACGACGGTTCTGCATCGAGTACGGGTTTGATGGGTGAATAGGCCCATGTGGAATCAACATACATCCAGTTGTCTTCTTCGGTATTGTCAGGAATCGGATAATCTTTGTTGCCCATTCGCTGTCCGTATTTACGGTGTCCGCTCTGGAACATGTGGAAATCCATCCAGGATGCTTTGCTGAACCATTTGGCTGAGGTGTATCGGCCACGCGGATGATAGGTCATCAAATGGTTCTTGTCAATAGACTTGATGCTTGTGGCCAATGCTTCCCACACTTCCGGATGAATGTATCCTTGTATGTCACCACCCATAATCCAAATGATATTGGGTGCATCCTTGTAACGATTGGCAAGGAACTTTCCGTAAGCACGCGCCTGCTCAGCATTGATTTTTTCTCCGCTGACCATCGACCCCCAAATGGGTACCATACCGATATAGATGCCATTTTGTGCAGCCACATCGATAATATAATCCATGTGGTCCCAATAGCCATACGACAATGCTTTATCTTCAGTCATGATCCATTTCCCGTCTTTGGAAACTGATAGCGACGGAGAACCGTAGATGTTATATGACGGCACACCGTCCATCGTCTGTACCTGAACGACATTATAACCTGCTACCCTACACTTCTGCAGATAGTATTGTGCTTCGGCACGGTCAAGACGTTCGGGCAACAACCAACCGGTATCACCCAACCAGAAGAACGGAGCACCATCGGCTGTCTGCAGATAGCGCGAGTTTTTGGAAACTTGAAGTTTTCCGCCGTCCCACGGACGTGTTTGTGCCGTCAGATAAAGACTCGACCATAGCAGTACGAATACAAATAAAATCGTCTTTTTCATATCATTCTTTATTTAATCATTTCTCACAATTATTGTTTATAACACCTTTCCTGATACCACGAATGTTTTACAACACCTTTACCGTTTCTCCGGCCCGCATTTTTTTGGTTATAACTTTACCGGTGGGGAGTTTGAGTTTGAGGATGCCACCATGCTGAGCATGAACCGTCAACCGATAAGGTTTACCATTCTTCCACGACAGTTCGTCAATCACAAAACCGCCACGGGCATACAATCCTTTAACCGTTCCCTGCTGCCAGGCATCCGGCAACGCAGGCAAAATCTCCACAAATCCTTCATGACTCTGCATCAGCATCTCTGCAATACCGGCTGTACAGCCGAAATTACCGTCAATCTGGAAAGGTGGATGTGCATCAAAGAGATTGCGATAGGTTCCTCCAACCTTTTTCTTTCCGCCATAAGCCAACCATCGGTCATCGGTAAGCGTCAGCTGGTTATGAATCAGTTTATACGCGTGGTTGCCATCTTTCAGTCGCGCCCACAGACACACTTTCCAACCCATAGACCATCCCGTACTGGGGTCGCCACGATGGATGAGCGACGTTTTGGCGGCTTCAAATAAAGCAGGTGTTGCCGTTTGGGTAATCTGTGCACTCGGATACAGGCCATAGAGATGACTCACATGTCGATGGGTATCTTCAGGATCATCCCAGTCGTACAGCCACTCCTGTAGCTGTCCCCACTTACCAATCTGCATGGGAGGAAGTTGTTTGAGACGCTCCTGATAGTAAGCAGCCAACGCTTGGTCGGTGCCCAACAGCTTTGATGCGGTAATGATTTCGTTGAACAAATCAGTAAGCAACTGATTGTCCATCGTCGTTCCTGCACATAAAGGATATTTCTTTCCATCGGGAGCAATATGGATATTCTCAGGTGATACGGCAGGAGCGATTACCATATAACCCGTTGTTGGTTCTTTCACCAACATCTGGTCAAGGAATAACGCCGCCCCTTTCATGGTCGGATAGACTTTCCGCAAAAAGTCGATATCACCCGTATAAAGGTAATGCTGCCACAGATGCTGACACACCCATGCGCCACCCGTCATCCACATTCCGGAAGGAGCTTTGTCAACAGTACCCGTAATGCGCCACACATCGGTATTATGGTGCAATACCCAACCGTCTTTTCCATACATCTCACGTGCGGTGACAGCGCCAGTGGTACTGACTTCATCGATTAAGCGGAACAAAGGCTCGTTCAATTCCGACAACCCCGTCACCTCCGACGGCCAATAGTTCATCTCCATGTTGATATTCGTGGTGTATTTCGAATCCCACGACGGAAAGAGTTTGTCGTTCCAGATACCCTGAAGATTGGCTGCCTGTCCACCTGGCTGCGAACAGCTGATGAGCAGATAGCGTCCGAATTGGTAGTATGTGGCTACCAGATGATTATCATCGCGTTCGTTGAACTTGACGAGTCTTTCATCGGTAGGCACGTCGGCATATTTGTCTTCCCCTAACAATAAAGTAGAACGGGTAAAATACGAACGGTATTTCTTGATATGGGCGGCACGTATCTGGTCATAATCCTGATTCATCGCTGCCGTCAACTGGGCTTCTGAGGTTGCACTTTCATCGCCGCTGATGTCCTGATAGTTTTTGAAATTCGTAGCTATCGCGATATAGAGTACCGCTTCATCGGCTCCTGCTACCGACAGTACCCCGTCTTGTGAAGTCACCTTACCGCCAACGGTCTTTACAGCCATACGACCCATAAACCGCACCTTCCCTTTCAAACCTTCATGCTTTGAGGTTACACCCAACAGCGTCACTTCGCCGCGTTCCGATTGAATGATTACATCTTCGTGGGGTGTGGAGAAATGCGTATTGAACGATACCTGTCCGCCTTTTGATGCGGTAAAGCGTACGGTGACAACATCTGCCGACAACGGTGCCATCACTTCCCGACGGTAATTGACACCATGAGCCGTAAACGAGGTGACACTCACCGCTGAGTCTAATGACAGTTCACGACGATAGTCGGTATATCCGACCGCAGCAGGTTGGGAGATATAGACATCGCCAAAGGTCTGATAAGGCATACCCTGATTCGTCTGACTCATCACATGTTGGTTGGCCATATCCTGCGCTTCCTGATATTTCCCATCGAAAATCAGTTGCTGAACCTTTGGTATCCACTCTTTAGCCTGACGGTTGAAATTGTTGTTCGGTTGTCCTGCCCAGATGGTTTCCTCATTCAACTGAATACGTTCTGTCGCAGGATTGCCGAATACCATTGCACCAAGTCTTCCGTTACCCAACGGCAACGCATCTGTCCAAACCCTTGCAGGCTCGCTGTACCACAATTGATAAGTCTGCGCCTGAACAGACAGTACCAACCCCAACAGGGTCAGTATCACCAATAGCTTTGTTTGTTTGTTAGTCATCTTTTATTTGTTTTACTAAATAAAAGACGTACCCGTGTGCGTTTTGTCGTCATCATCTTGTGATGACAAGAATGCACAAATGACGACAAATCTCGCACGCAAACGTCTTTGAGTATAAAGAAATAACTATGAAACGACTACTTCTATTGATGACCACGCTTACCATCGGAATATTCAATTCCTGGGCAGGAGAGATATATGTATCCGTCAACGGCAACGATACGAACGACGGAACCATATCCCATCCTGTGAAAACAGTACACCATGCACTACGTATCGCCCGCGAATGGCGACGGCTGGCTGTGAACGGGGATGCTACGGCGTCGGCAAACATCGCTGGGGGTATTGATATCAAGGTCGGAAGTGGCCGGTATTATATGAACGAACCGCTCCTGATACGACCAGAAGACAGCGGTAACGATGCTTCATGGACACGCATCACCGGTGACGGGGAAGTCGTCTTCTATGGTGATGAACGTGCCAGCCACACAACAGTTTACCCCAAAGAAGGGATGGAACGGATGATTGCTTTCGACAAGCACACTCGCACCATCACAATTCCCAAGAAGGCTGTAGAGCATATCCTGAACCAATCGTATCAAACTGCTGACAGACAACTGGAAATGGTTGTCCACCAGCGTTGGGCGATAGCCATTCTGCGTGTGAAAGACATTCGCACAGAAGGCAATCATGCCATTGTGTCGTTTATGGAACCGGAAAGTCGGTTGGAGTTTGAACATCCTTGGCCACAACCCGTTATCGGTGGAGAGAAAGGCAATTCGTCTTTCCTGCTGCGGTGGACAGAACGACGGGAAGGCATCGAGACCTTAATGACCATCCAGGGACGAGAGAACGAACCCGTCAGGTGTTTCGCCATTCAACATATCACATTTGAGAATACCTGTTGGAACCGTCCGCAACATCATGGACACGTCACCCTGCAGGGCGGGTTCCCTGTCATCGATGCTTATCAACTGCCACAAGCGGGGTTGCCTTGGGACAAGGATTTGGAAAATCAGGCTTGGGTAGAACGACCGGCAGCTGCTGTGAGTGTGAACTGGGCAGAAAATGTCAAGGTGACAGATTGCCAATTCCGTCATCTCGGTGCCACCGCATTGGACTTCGGCATTGGCATCCAAAACTGTGAAATCTATCGGAATGGATTCTATGATATAGGAGGTACTGCCATTCTCGCTGGGTCGTTTGCCGAATATCCGCGAGAGGTACACCGACCCTATACCGACCTTGCCGGTCTTTGTAGCGGATTGAGCATCAGGAGTAACCACATCGACAATGCCACCGTTGAGGATTGGGGATGTGTAGGCATCGGATGCGGCTACGTGAAGAACACCGATATCAGCTATAACATCGTGGAAAACGTCAACTACTCTGGCATCTGTGTGGGATGGGGATGGACGGATAAAGATACGGGAATGACGGCTAACAAGATAACGAATAATACCGTGAAGGACTTCGCGCTACAGCTCTATGATGCAGGAGGTATTTATACGCTGAGCAACCAGCCGGCATCGGAAATCACAGATAATATCATCACCTCTCTGGGTAAGGCGCCCTACGCTACCAACGACCGAGGGTTCTACATCTACCTGGATGCCAAAACCGATGGATATACCATCGACATGAATGAGTGTGACGAAGCTAAATTCGGCGACAACCATCCTGGCCCATCAATCGTATGGGGCAAGAATGGTCCTGATGTCCGACAGATATTGAAATACAAAAATATAGAATGAAGCAAACAAACTATTACATCTTCGACTTCATGGATTTCGATCCAAACTTGTCGAAAAACGAAAGTCTTTGGAAGGCATGGGCACCGACTCGTGTGGAGATGTGTGATGGAGATATCCATATCACCCTTCCCTACCAGAAACAAAAACAACAGGAAGATATGGAGCCTGACACCAATGCTCCACAACAAACGTATATGCTTGTGATGCGTGCATACGAACCTGATGTTGTCAGGTTGTTCACAACGATGTGTGACGACCCCATGACGGAAACATCTCTCATGCTCCAACTGCATGAAGACGTCAAACGGATGCCCTTGCATCTGATGGTGGAAGGAAAGGAATGTACCTGTATCAACGAACCCCGACAACTGATTACCATTACCGATGATAATGGTATGCTGCGCGGACGCATCGACTGCCGTCTGCCTGTTCTTGATACATGGAGCGACCTGCTGCCAGCACCGCAACCGGCACCATTCATCACCGTCTTCCCTGATGGCAACGAGCAGAAAGGTATTTCACTCAGCGACGACCATTTCTCGCCACCACGCTATGATGCATTGCCGTTGGGGTTTGTTTGTTGCGATGGTGTCTCAACAACAAATCGCGCCACGATTTCCTTCCGTTGTGAGGCGGATGAATGTTTTGTGGGTACAGGCGAACGGTTCCGGAAAATGGATCTCAGCGGACAAACATTCCAACTGAAGAACCAAGACGGACAAGGAGTCAACAACCGGCGTTGTTACAAAAACATCCCGTTCTATTTGTCGAGCCGCATGTATGGAGCCTTCTTCCATACCTCTGACTACTGCAAACTGTCTCTCGCCGACCACTCAACCCGTTCGGTGCAGTTTATGAATGAGCAAGCCACCATTGACGTCTTCCTCATTGGCGGTGATTCACCTGAGCGAATCCTTCATACCTATCGCATGCTGACGGGATTCCCGTCGATGCCGCCTCTGTGGAGTTTCGGTATCTGGATGAGTCGTATGACCTATTTCTCTGCCGATGAAGTGGAAGATATCTGTCAGCGCCTCCGTCAGGAAAACTATCCCTGCGACGTCATCCATCTGGACACAGGGTGGTTCCGTACCGACTGGTTGTGTGAATGGAAATTCAATCCTGAGCGCTTCCCCGACCCGAAAGGATTCCTGAAACGTCTGAAAGACAATGGGTTCCGCGTTTCCCTTTGGCAGTTGCCCTATATCGCACAAGGTGCTGAACAGCTGCGAGAAGCCCAAGAGAATCGCTATATCAGTTGGGAAGAACAAACGAAGGAATGCGAGGACAAACGTGTTGAGAATCAGGGGGACGAAGATACCACAGACATCAGAGAGAACAGCAACAGCAATTTCTCTGCACTCGACTATGCCGGCACCATCGACTTTACCAATCCTGCTGCTACCGACTGGTACAAGAACAAACTCTTGAAACCGCTATTGGATATGGGTGTCGTCTGTATCAAAACCGACTTCGGTGAAAATATCCACATGAACCATCAGTATCATAACGGGACGACTCCTGAACGGCTGAACAACATCTATGCTCTCTTGTATCAGAAGGCGGCATACGAAGCCTCCTCCAACCTCCCCCTAAAGGGAGAGGCATCATCCCAAACTGCGGAATCAGCTCCTATTATCTGGGCACGTGCAGCATGGGCAGGTTGTCAGCGTTATCCTGTTCATTGGGGTGGCGACAGCGAGAGTTCGTGGGCAGGAATGGCTGGTTCTCTGAAAGGCGGCTTGCATTTCGGATTGTCGGGTTTTGCTTTCTGGAGTCATGATGTGCCTGGCTTCCATTCCGTTCCCGACTTTATGAATTCGCCCTTGAACGAGAAGGTGTATGTGCGATGGACACAATTCGGCGTATTCTCATCCCATATACGCTATCACGGCACCTGTAAGCGCGAACCCTGGCACTACCCCGCTATTGCCCCTATCGTGAAAAAATGGTGGAAGCTACGTTACCGGCTCATACCTTATATCATTGAGGAGAGCGAGAAGGCAACGAAGAGCGGGTGGCCGATGGTGCGGGCACTATTGATGCATCACCCCAACGACCGTACCGTATGGCATATCGATGATGAATACTATTTCGGTGACAAATTCCTGGTATGTCCTGTGATGAATGAGCGCGACGAACGCGACATCTACCTGCCCGAAGGTATATGGGTGGATTTCTTCACGGGCGAACGACTCGATGGCGGCAAATGGCACTATGGTGTAAAGGTACCATTGGAGCGTATGCCCGTCTATGTGCGTCTGGACGATATGATTCCTGTTTATCCGGAAGATGTGAATTGCACCGACGAGATGGATCTGTCGAAAACCGTTCTGCTGGAAATCAGCAAGCAATATAACGGAATTATGAAATGACCGAATACGAACCTAAAACAAAATCATAACCACTATGCAAACCCACTACATGCAAAGCCTTGACTGGCTGATTCTTGGAATCTATTTCCTGGTGTTGATTCTCATCGGCATTTGGGCAAGTACCAAACGGAAGAAAGAAAGTAGTCTCTTTCTTGCCGAACACTCCCTGCGCTGGCATCATATCGGATTCTCCATGTGGGGTACCAACGTAGGCCCCTCGATGTTAATCGCTTCGGCATCAGCAGGATTTACCACAGGTGTCGTCAGCGGCAATTACGCTTGGTATGCCTTCGTGTTCATCGCACTATTGGCATTCGTATTCGGACCGCGATACTTAGGGGCGAAAATCCATACGCTACCAGAATTTATGGGATTGCGCTTCGGACAATCCACACGCAACATCCTGGCTTGGTACACCATCGTAACGGTGATTATCTCCTGGCTGGCATTAACGCTTTTCGCCGGCGGCATCCTGATCCGTCAGGTATTTGCTATCCCCATGTGGGCATCGGCTTTGGTTTTGCTCTGCATCTCGGCATTCTTTACGATGCTGGGAGGATTGAAAGCCGTTGCCTATACGAATGTTTATCAGATGATTCTGCTGATTGTCGTTTCGGCTATCTTGGTTATTGTGGGATTAGATCGCGTGGGTGGCGTCTCGGCATTGGTTGAGAAAGTGCCGTCTGATTATTGGGTGATGTTCAAACCCAACAGCGATGCCGACTTCCCGTGGTTGCCGATTTTGTTGGGTTACCCCGTGATGGGTGTGTGGTTCTGGTGTACCGACCAAAGTATGGTACAGCCGGTGCTGGCAGCGAAGAACCTGCGCGAAGGACAAATCGGTACCAATTTCACGGGTTGGCTGAAGATTCTGGATGTGGCTCTTTATATCATGCCGGGTATCTTGTGTTTCGCCTTATTCAAAGATAAGCTTCAAAATCCTGATGAGGCCTACCTGACGATGGTTGAGAATCTCTTCCCCGTAGGTATGGTAGGACTGGTGTTTGCCGTGCTGACGGCCTGTCTGGTGAGCACTATTGGTTCTGCACTCAATGCGTTAAGTACCGTCTTCACAATGGATATCTACGTGAAGAAGTTCCGTCCTGATGCCTCCCAACGCCGCATCAACTATGTGGGTCGTTTGGTTACCGTCATCGGTTCGGCTATCGCCATCGTCCTCACCATCGCCATCGACAGCATCAAAGGCTTGAACCTGTTTAATGTTTTCCAAAGCGTGCTGGGATTCATCGCTCCTCCAATGGCAACGGTATTCCTGCTGGGGGTGTTCTGGAAAAAGGCAAGTGCACGCGGTGCCAACCTGACATTGACTGCAGGTACATTATTCTGCCTGCTTGTCGGAGTGCTGTATTTGTGGCCTCCTGCTTGGCTCACCACGCTGTTGGCTGATGCCGGTATCGTGATGCCCCACTTCATGATGCTGTCATTCTACTTATTTGTTATCCTCATGGCAACGATGATGGTCGTAAGTCTGTGCGACAAGAAATCAGAGCGTCACGACATTCCACGACCGATACGCGAAGATACGGGTGTGTTTGTCAAAGTGGCTTGGGTAGCACTCGTTTTGGTCATGGTGGGCTTATACATCTTCTTCAATTAACAGGATTTTGGTCCCGAAAGTGCTAAACAATGTTAATAAAGAAACAATTATGCATTCCGCATGATGCATTATGCATTATAATTTGTACCTTTGCACCCGCATTTCGCAGGATGGCGAGGTAGCTCAGCTGGTTAGAGCGTCGGATTCATAATCCGGAGGTCGTGGGATCGTGACCCACCCTCGCTACAAAAGAGACAAACTCAAAAGGGTCTGTCTTTTTTGTTTTCATATTTTTGGCTGTTACGAAAAGATTCTTTACTTTTGCAAACTATAGGAATCTCTAACAAAATCAATCTATGGCAGAAAGCAATTTTAATCAACCGTTCGCGGAAAACCAGTTATTCCACGAAAGATACACACTACTGAAACATCTGGGTACGGGTGGATTCGCACAAGTATGGAAAGCCCATGACAACGTAACAGATACCGTTATCGCCCTGAAAATATTCACGTCGCTCGACGACAAAAGCCTGCGCGAACTGTCGCAGGAGTATCGCGACATGCAGGGACTCATTCACACCAATATCCTGCGTGCAGAACACTTCGACCAATGGGGAAATATCCCTTATCTGGTGATGAAATTCTGTGCAGGAGGAGCCTTGAGCAACTATATCGGACAACTGAATGCCGCCGAGATACGGCACGTGATGGTGGATGTGGCAAAAGGATTGTCGTATCTGCATGCGCATCAGGTGATACACCAGGACATCAAACCTGCCAATATCCTCATCGACAACGACAATACGGGTACCACGTATATCCTTTCCGACTTTGGCATCAGCGCCAAGTCGCGCACCATGTTGTCACAAAGCATACACGTCAGTCAGAGCCTGAGCCTCACGGAAGGCTATGCACCGCCAGAGAAGTTCAGTCCTTATCCGCAAGACAGAAAGCCCGACCGCAAAGGTGATATCTTCTCATACGGCATATCCATGTACGAATTGCTGACGGGACATCTGCCCTTCGATGATTTGTCAACAGGGCGCCAACTGCAATACACACCGAATGCGATGGTTTATTTTGGGGACATCGCTGACAATCAGCTCCGTTACCTCGTAGAGCAATGTATGCAGAAAGAACGCAACCTCAGACCTACTGCCGACGCGATTGTGGCGTTCCTGCAGGACAATGTGCCACTTCCCAACCCCAACGACGAAATGACGAGGCCTGCGACGCCGCGACCTGCCTACAACGACGAAGAGACGAGGCCTGCGATGACGCCACCGCCTTATAGCAGTCAGCCGACGACACCGGTGTACAACAACCAGCCGACGACACCGGTGTATAATAACCAGCCGACGACTCCCCTGTCGCCCCCGCCGCCAGCCAACTATCCTCCCTATACGCCACAGCCGTTCGAGGAACCAAACCCCAACAAGGCCCTTTATTATGTAATAGGTGGATTGGTTGCTTTGCTCATCATTGGCGGAATCATCTTAGCAGTACAGGCATCGTCTGACGAGGATACTATCGTCATCGACGAGACGCCTACCGAACAGACGACGACAACAACGACTGATGAGAGCACAAACGTTGTGGAAGAAGAAACACCTGCAGAAGAGCCTGCAAAGGTGCAGGAACCAGCACGAAAGGTTAGTTCCACACCGCAAGATTATGTCTATCTGTCGGGCATCCTGAACGTCGAAGCCGTAGAATTCAGACTTAACCACGATTACGACGACACCTACAGGGGCACGTTCTACAACACCAAGTTAGGATTGACCATGAAGGTGGAAGGTGAGTTTGTCGATGGCGACTACTTCCGACTCCAAAGTACCGACCAGAAGACTACCTGGACCTTCGCCTGCAATTACCGCAATGGAGAGTTTGTCGGTACAGCCAGCAACGGACATGGTGCCTCTTACGACATGAATGTAAAATAATCCCATCATCACCCATTATCCAATGAAAAAACGCCTCTTTTTTATTACGATAACCACCGTGACGGCAATGGCATCATGCGCCTCGTCGGGTGAAAAGAAAAGCAACGTTGCCGTCAACGACACCATCATCAACGGCAAGGAGATTACGACGGCATCCAACATAGAAGAAGTGGTAGCTGCCAAAAACGACACAACGGATATAGCACAGGTGAAAGCGGAAGCGAAAGCCGGCAAAAGTCAGGTGAAAGACATCAATTTCCACAGCAAGGTGCTGAATGCCAACCGCGAATACACCATCTACCTGCCGCCGACATACCACAGTGCGAAAGACCGCCACTACCCTATCCTGTACCTGCTGCACGGCATGCTCGACGACAATCGCTGCTGGACGCGCAGGGCACACTTGCAGGAAGTGGCCGACGAACTGATTGCCAAAGGTGAGATGCGCGAAATGATTATCGTGACACCTTGTGCCGGCGGTGTCGAGAACAAAGACTGGAACGGATATTTCAATATGCCCGGCTGGCAATACGAGACGTTCTTCATGAAAGAGTTCATGCCGTATATCGAAAGTCACTACCGCGTCATGGGCGACAAAGCACATCGGGGTGTGGCAGGACTGAGCATGGGCGGAGGAGCCGCCACAAGCTATGCACAGCGCTATACCGATCTGTTCTGCGGAGTGTATGCCATGAGTGCGCTGATGGATATCGTGCCCCTGCCAGGTCATAAAGCAGGACCGAAGAGTATGGTAGGACTGTTCTCGAAGAGCGTTGCCGACCTTGCCACACCTAAGTTCGTACGCAACGCCAACGAACAGACGCGCCAGCAGCTGCGCACCATCCAATGGTATGTTGACTGTGGCGACCACGACTTCCTGTTACAGAAAAACAAGGACTTCGTGGCAGAGATGAAAAAGGCAAACATCCCATTGACGGTGAAGTACCGTCCAGGCAAACACTCATGGCAGTACTGGCATTCTGGCCTCTACATCATGCTGCCATTCATCACAAAATGCATGAAACCCTAACTCCCACTTTAACTCCCACTTTAACTCCCAATTTAACTCCCAATTTAACTCCCACTTAAATAAAATGAAAAATATCCTTTGTACTGCCCTGATGCTGATAGCGTCGCTCACAGCTTCGGCACAATTAGAACGCCCGCGACTCGTCGTAGGACTGGTGGTTGACCAGATGCGCTGGGACTACCTGTATTATTACTACAATGACTATAGAAATGGCGGTATCCGCCGACTGCTCAAGGAAGGTTTTTCTTGCGAAAACACGAAGATACCCTATGTGCCTACCGTGACAGCCATCGGACATGCCAGCATCTATACAGGCACCACGCCTGCCCTGCACGGTATTTGCGGCAACCATTTCTATCTCGACGGACAACGCGTGTACTGCTGCGACGACTCCACCGTGCAAACAGTGGGCAGCAACACGAAATACGGCAAGATGTCACCACAAATGATGATGGCATCAACCATCGGCGACGAACTGAAAATAGCTACCGACTATCAGGCAAAAGTCATCGGCGTATCTATCAAAGACCGCGCTGCCATCCTGCCTGCAGGTCATGCTGCCAACGCTGCCTACTGGTGGGACAATAAAGCAGAGTGCTTTATCAGCAGTACGTTCTATATGCAGGAACTGCCGCAATGGGTACAGAAATTCAACAAGAAACACAAAGGATTTGTCGATGGTGAACCGATTCTGTCGCCCAAAGGGGTGACGCTGACCTTCGAAATGGCTGCCGCAATCGTAGAGAATGAGAAGATGGGACAGGACGATATCACCGACCTGCTGACCATCAGTATCTCGTCAACCGACGGTATCGGACACAAATTCAGTACACGCGGACCAGAAAACAAGGCTGCATATATGGCGGTGGATCAAGAATTGGAACAGTTCTTCAAGCTGCTCGACAAGAAGGTAGGAGCAGGCAACTGGCTCCTCTTCCTTTCGGCCGATCACGGTGCTGCACAGAACTACAACCAAATGAAGGAACACCATATTCCTGCTGGCGGATTCGAAAACTGGAAGCAGATGAAACCGCTCCACGAATACTTGCAGCAAAAGTTCCAAACAACTGAAAATCTGTTGATTGGCATGAACTCATATCGCATATATTTAGATCGCGAAAATATCCGTAAGTTAGGACTTTCACTCGATGATGTGAAGCGTGAAGCAATCGATTGGCTGCGACAGGACGAGCGCTATGAATACGTGGTTGATTTCGAACGCGCACAGGAGGCTACCCTTCCTGCGATGCTACGCGAACAACTCTGCAACGGATACAACTATCATCGTAGCGGCGACATAGCCTTGATCTGTCGTCCGCAGGTTCTCCTGTCAGAAGATTCGCCTGCCTACAAGGGAACCACTCATGGCGCTTGGAATCCATACGATGCACATATCCCCTGTGTGTTTATGGGATGGCACATCCAACCCGGACAAACGAATGTTCCTACATACATGACCGACATTGCGCCAACAGTATGTGCCCTCTTGCATATCGAGGCACCCAACGCCTGCATCGGCACCCCGATTACGGCGATAACGAAGTAACGTGTGCACAACACTATTCAAACATAGCTTTCCAAGACCTTACCTTTTACCCTTCAAAACGTCACCTTTTAGCCCCTAAAAGCTTACCTTTTACAACGTATCATCATTGGGCTTGAAAAGAAATCAAAAAAGGCGGGTCAAACGACTCGCCTTTTATTCTATGAAACGTGTATTCTTCAATTATTTCTGGAAGAACTTTTTACCGTTCTGGATTACTACGCCCTTGTAGCTCTTTGTAACCTGCTGACCAGCGAGGTTGTAAATAGGAGCGTTGGGGTTCTGCTCTGCGTTAACTGCAGTGATAGCCTGAATACCAGTTGGATCTTTTGCTGTATAATCAGCAATCTTAGCACCAGGAGTAAACTCATAACCCTGAATACCAAACTGCCAATCTGCACCAAAGATAATATAGGTCTCGTTGGCAACACCATCAAAAACAAAATAACCAAACTTAGGCTGATTCCATGCTGCTACGCTTTTTTCATTTCCTTCTTCATCCTGATATGCATAATTTCCAGCTGTATTGCCAATAACATAGTCTTCAACAGCAATAGATTTTAGATATATCATTTTTCCGTCTGTCTTCGTAGCACCAGCTATATATCCTTCAACCTTGTATTCAGTTTTTGTAGCATCAGCATCCCATTGTAAGGCTTTGCAGTCACTTTTTCTAACAATATAAAGTTTGCGAGTACCACCTTTGTTTGCCCAGAAACCAATTTTGAACATACCATCAATTTTGGCTGTCAACTCAACATATTCACCACACTTAGGAAGACCTACAGATCCGTCTGGTTCATAAAAAGTGTATTTTGCCTTGTATTCGCCAAGTGGTTTTTCATCTTTTGTTTTTTCTTCAGAGATAAAAGAGATATAAGGGTTGCCGGTTCCTTGCATCCACCAGAAATCAATTTCTCCACGGTTTTTTACACTCCAGCTAGCATCGTTCCATTTAGTCCATGTGTCTTGATTTAATCCTGCCCCTGAAGCATCGTCAATATCAGCTGGGGTTCTGCTTGAAACAGCTTTCATTGTTACATTTGTCGTAGAAGCAGTTGCTACCAAATCTGTTCCTGAAGTTGTTGGATTTGCAAACTCTGTATTTGCTGCACCATCCTTAACTGTTTGGTAGCTCTCTGTCTGCGCATTAACACTCATTGCTACGAGAGCAACTGAAATAAGTGTAAAGATTTTCTTCATAATCATTAAGTTTTTAATTGTTAGTATTATTGAATAATTCTCGTTATTCTATTATTATTTATTGTTATTTGGCTACAAATGTACAAATGTTTTTTAATTCTGCAAATAAAAAAGGAAAATATTTTGCCGTTTAGTGTCTATTTAACACAATATCAGGGTTCCACACGCGTATTTTGAGGGTATGTTGGCGGGTTTTATCGATGCTGTACTTCTTCAGCACACCAGGTCCGCACGAGCCGTTGCCCAATCCCAATACGGCACAGTCGATGCACAAGACGGTGGCATCGCATTCCTTTAGCTCATAGTCGTGCTTGACGGCAGCAATCTGTTGGGGGGTGTAATGAAGGGCGCTGAAACTGAACGGCTGATTGACAGCTTCTACGCGGAAGGTGTCACCGTGCTCGTTTTTGAGCGTCACCGCTGCACAATCCTCATGATTGCCTGAATCCTGGGGACGCGGATAATGGGTATATTGTTCGCCGACAGTGGATTGCCACCCCCCTACCCTTGTGCTCTGCTTGCGATCGGGATAGCTCTCCCAAGGTCCGCGTCCATACCACGACAGCTGCTCGTATTCTTTCGGCAGCATGAGCATCAACCCCATTCGCGGCAATTCTGGAAGTTCTCCTTGACAATCGTATGTCTGGGTGATGATTACCGAGCCGTCGTCTTGCTGCTCCTGCGATGTCGTCACCTTGATATGTCCTTTGGCGAACTGGTATTTTTTCTGACTCACCTTTTGTCTGTTGGTATGAATATTCAAAGCCATAGGACGTTCTGGATCTGCCGTATCAAAAACGACAACCACCTTCGGCGAATCGAGTTGGTTGATGCGCCAGTCTTTTGCCAACCAGTTTCCGAAGCCTGTATCGTTGTCGGTGGGTGCACGGAAGAAGTTTGCGGTAAGGGGTATCGCAGAAAAACTGATTCGACCTGTTGTGCCAAGTTTCTCTGTTGATGCTGCTCCCTGCAGCAGATTGTCGGCAAGGGCAAACTGCTGGGTGATGACTTCACGGCCAGAAGCATCGGTCACAGTGATATTCAGGCGTACATCCTGCTTGCGGTCGTAACGGTAATCACGACAGGAAGTGATGACGGCAGAATCGCCAGGCGCCACCTGTGGCACCGTGAGGGTTCCTTGCTGCTGTTCCTGTCCGTTCTGCTGGAGGCTGTAGCTGATATGGTAGCTGTCGAGCGTTGTGTGGTGGTTGCGGTTGATGACATAGATATGATCTTTATGCCGAGCAAACTGTACGGGTGCATAGACATGCTGTACTTCTGCCAACTTCGGTGTCCACTCACGGAAGCTGCGCACCACGCCATTCAGACAGAAAGCCTTCAAATTGGGTTTGTCACCGAAATCGCCACCATAGAGGATATTTGGTCGTTTGGGGGATTGGTCGTTTGGTCGCACAATCCCCTGATCTACCCAATCCCAGATGAATCCACCCAGCATACGGGGGTTGCTGTATATCTCGTCCCAGTATTCCTTGAAATTACCCAATGCGTTGCCCATACAATGTGCATACTCGCTGGTCATGACCGGCCGCGTGTCGTTCTGGCGTTCAGCTATCGACAGCAGATGTTCCCAACGGGCATTCTCAGCACGTTCCTTATCGCTGCCTTCAGCGATGCCTGGATTCAGGTATTCTTGTTTTACGCGCGGATAGAAACGACTCATCACATCGACACAGGACGGGTCGGTATAAGGAAACGTTTCCTCTGTCCATTTGTTATCGTTATCGTTATCGTTAAGGTTAAGGTTAGGATTATCGTTAGGGTTGAAATACGGTGTCTGTGCTCCTTCGTAATGCACCAGGCGTGTAGGGTCGAACTCATGCAGCCAACCAGCCATCATGGCGTGGTTCATGCCATATCCGCTCTCATTGCCTAAGCTCCAGAAGATGACCGACGGGTAGTTCTTGTCACGCTCTGCCATCCTTACGGCTCTGTCAAGGAAGGCATCGGCCCAATCGGTTGTCGAAGCCAATGTGCCGCGAAGTCCATGCGTCTCACAATCGGCTTCATCCATCACGTAGATACCAGCGCTGTCGCACAGTTCATACCAACGGGGCACATTCGGATAATGCGACAGACGAACAGCATTGATATTGGCCGCCTTCATCATGCGGATATCCTGCTGCATGCGTTCTTCTGTCATCACACGAGCTGTCAGCGCATCGTGTTCGTGACGGTTGACACCACGCAGTCGTACGGGACGCCCATTGACCAACAGCTGTCCTTTGTGAACGGCTACCCATCGGAAACCGATTTTCTGCTGCACCTGTTCAACGGTATGGTGCAACGAATCCTGCAGCGTCAGTGTCAGCGTATATAAATAAGGTGTCTCAGCCGTCCATTCTCTGACCTGATCGACACGGGCTTCCATGCGGGCAAACTTTCTTTCGCCTCGTTGCGGATACCACTCATTCATGCGGGAAGCCTTATGCTGAAGGTCAAGGATTTCTTCTGCAGCTGCCGAAAGGGAGCCATTCAAGGCAACCGGCTTGTGATCGGCATCATGGAGTGTTGCCACAACCTGATAACCTTTTCCGATTTCCTCACCGAACACGCGCAGTTTTGGGGAGATTTGAAGGAGATAGGAAGGGCTGTCGGCACCAGAAAGACCTGTCGGGCGAGGTTGCTTGCCTTCGACGGGAACTGTCCTGACGGCGAAGTCAGACAGGCGAATATCGGGTGTATGATACAACAACACGTCGCGATGGATTCCGCCAAAGCGCCAGAAGTCCTGGTCTTCCAAATAGGAGCCGTCGCTGTATTTATACACCTCGACAGCTATCTGGTTCTCTCCTTTGCGGATATAGGGAGTGATATTAAACTCGCTCGGCTCCATTGACCCTTGCGAATAACCGACCTTCTGTCCGTTTATCCACACATAGAAAGCACTCTGCACACCCTCAAAACGAAGGAAGGTCTGCCCTGCTGCCCAATCATCCGACAGCACGAAGTTCCGTCTATACTGTCCTGTCGGGTTGCGCTCCTCGTAGGTTGTCCAATCTTTCTTCGGCTCGGTCGTCACACGGGGAGGGTCAATCTTAAACGGGAACCCTGCCGACACATAAATCGGTGTGCCATAACCGTTCACTTCCCAGTTGGCGGGAACAGCAAGTATCTTCCAACCGCTGTCGTTGAAGTCGGTACGGTAGAAATCCACGATGCGCTCATCAGGCGTCTTCGTCCAACGAAAATGCCAGTCGCCATTGAGCATCAGCTGCCTGTCGCCTTTCCGTTCTCCGAACGGCAGGAAATAGGCTCGCGCCGGTTCCCGATTGATTTGCAACACATGATTGTCCTCCCATTCATGATAGGTCTGGGCAACCGATGAAACAGGTATCACAGATGATAAGACAACGAGGGAAAAAAGCGCTTTCTTCATTGTATTTCGAGTTCTTTGAATTCTATATCTTGACTACTGATACGAACGGTATAGGTACCCGCATTGATTTGTGTACCCGTCGTCGTGGAAAGTATCTTGAATTTGTTGGGTGTCGGTGGGAACGTAATCTCCCGATCGACCAGTACGGCACGTTTGGAATCGGTGATGGTCAGGCGCGTCTTGACGGCATTGCCTGTGGTATTCTTGTATTTGAATCGTAACGCATACTCCTGTCCAAGACCTGGTTTGATGACAAACGATGTGCTTCCTGTCTTCACATGCTTTCCGTTCTGAGTGGATAGCGGTTCATAGACAGATGCCATCCTACTTTCGGTATCTTTCGGAAGCAGCTCTTTCGGAAGTTTGGCTATCGTGTCGGTGTCCAAACTATGCCAGAAATTCCCAGGTTCTCCGGATCTTCCAGACATTTCAGATTTTCCGGCTTTTGCTACAGCTATCGCGCAGATTACAGCTTGTCCGGCTTTTACCTCAGGGAAAGCGATGTGTAAGCAGTTGTTCTTTGCCTTTGCCGATACAACGCGCTTCAAGGCGCCACAATAGCCAGCCTCAGCCCAAGGGTCGAGGTCGTCAACAACCGTCTCTCCGTTGATGGCAACATCAAAGATGCGCAATCCCTCATAGTCGCCCTGTTCACTTGCCTGTTTCCCGTGCCAAGGTTCCACGAAGTAAAGTTCTACGCGATAGTCACCATCAGGAACAGGCAGGTCATACCACAGACGATGACGGCCAAAGCGGAAGAATTGGAACAGCTCATCACTCTGCGTACCACGAATCTCTTTTGTGATATGGCGTTGACTTGCCTGATAGGGGTGCATGCCGAAGTCTTGTCCCCAGGAGTGGCTGTACAGCGTGTCGTCTGCCTGCCACCATTGTCCGAATTCATCTTGATAAGCATCGCCGCCACAATTGATGCGATACAGGTATTGCCAGCCATCAGCATCACGCAACAAGTCGCGGTTCCTGTCGGCAGCAGTCAATCCACAACCCGCATCACCTTGGGGCGCATAGCGCTGTTTATACATATCGTATGCCGGTGTCGGCTCTTCCCAGATGGTGGTAAGACCTTTATAGTTGATGGGGCCAATCTTGTCGATACGTCGCAATGCACCGTCTGGTTGCACACGTCCGGGATTGTCGTGCGACGAGAAGATCCATTGGAAATGTCCACAGACATTCTTTGCCTGTTCTGCCAGACGTGCTTTCGTTTCAAGAAGGCTGGTAAACGATTCCTCGCTGTACTTTGCGTCGCCGTGTAAGTCTATCGTGCGCCAGGCACCGTACTCACCATTTAGCAACTGATTGGCTTGTTTCAGTTCCTGGTCATAGTTTTCAGCTGAACCGCCATAGGTTCCGCTCCAATTCTGAATGACGTTCCAATCGGTACCCTCACCGCCATTACAGGTTGTAATCGCACGCATCGTCCGTGCCGTAGGATCCATCTCACGGATGATGTCGGAACACTCTTCGGCAAATTCCTTGGGCAACACACTCTCGTTCTGCAAGCCCCACAGGACGATGCTCGGTGAGTTTCTGCGTTCCTTTATCCACTGCCGCAAAAAGTGTTTGAAATGCGCACGGAACTGTGGGGTGTCGTACCAGATATGTGCAGAGAACTGACTCCAGAAAAGAATGCCCTGCTCATCCAACAACTGTTGATAGAGAAGGTTGTGCGGCTGGTGTGCTTCACGGAAGGCATTAAAGCCAGCATTGGTGATTTGTTTGATACGAGAACGGATCTGTTCTGGTGTAAAGGCATGACTATTGCCCAAGAGATGCTCATATTCACAAGTACCATTGATGAATACCGGCTTACCATTCAGATAGAAGCGGTTGTCGGAAGGAGCAATGGAATCGTATTCTGAAGCCGCGTGGATGCCGGCAGCTTGTTTTTGGCGAAGAACGGGCCAAGAGATGCTGCGGATACCATATTCTGTTGTTGTCTCATCAATGGTGCGGTTATTTTCATCCTTTATCATCGACGTCAACGTATATAAATATGGGTCGTCAAGGTTCCAGCGATGGACGTCTTTGACTGCCTCCTGCTGACGGATGGTTTTTGTTTCACCTGCCTGCAAGGTCAGTTTTTCTGCCAACCGGAAGGCTGTCTTCCCATCAGCTTTCGCCATTTTGCTGACGATTTCAATCTGTCTCGCCTGCGAGCTGTAGTTTTTTACTTCTGTTTCGATAAAGACGCTGTCGCAGGTCTCATTGTTCCATACGTGAACGCCGAATGGTTCCACACGTACCTCCGCTGTTTCCTGCAGGGTGACAGGACGGAAGATGCCAAGTGGCTGACTGCCTTCGGAAAAGCCCCATTCCGATGAACAGCCGCCACACACCCACGGCATATCGGTAATCATAGCAGGATGGTCGCACCGTACAGACAGCTGATTATCGCCGTTGGCTAAGTAGTCGGTAATGTCGAGTGTGTAGGTTGTACGCCCTACGGGAGTACGCTGCCAGCTATGTCCGTTTAAGGTAACAGTTGCATAAGTACCGACACCTTCGAATTGCAGGAAATAGCGGCGTCCTGACACCTTCGTTGCGGTGAACGTCTTCTGATAGACAGCACTCCCGTGCAGATTGCCGTGTTTGAGTTGGCGGTAGCCGTAGTAGTCGTCAAAATTGTGCGGAAGGTTCAAGGTGACGATGGAGTCGCATCGCCCAAAAGATGCGGAATCGTTGATGAGAGCTGCCTGCCAGTTGTCGTTGAGGTTGGTGATGACACGACGTCCACGCGGTTCCGGTTCTGGGAAGTGAACCTCTGAGCGCCCCATCGGTACGCTGGTAGCGACAGCAATACCCCGCTGTCCTGCTTTATTGACGGCACAATAGAAATGATAGACAACACCGTCGTGTTTCACCACATAACTTTTATGGGCAAACATGTTGTCGTAGTCTTTCGATGGAACAATCAGATCATCGCCCTGCCAATCTGTCCAATGAATCAGGTCGTTGCTGACAGCAAACGTGTTGTAGGCGTTGTATTTCCGGTCGGGATTGTATGCCGAGAAATAAAACATCACATAAAGCGGCGACGTTCCACAAGCATCGGCACCGTCCATCTTTACAATCTGTGCATCGCCCGTGATGGTACCATCTGAATCATGTGCAAAGACGGGATTCCCAGCGTAACGGTGCCATTTCTTCATATCTTTCGACAGGGCGATTCCGATGCGCTCACCTTTGGGATGTGTGGCATCCTTACCCCCAGCATTGTAGAACATGACGAAAGGATAAGTCTCTTCACCCTTGAGACGGTCTTGTTTGTCCTTCATCCAGTAGATGGTACTCTTGTACTGCGTCAGCTGCTCCCACCACTGTGCATCTTTGTCATCGTAGCTCATCAAAGGTTTCTCGAAAGTTTCCCATTGATGCGCTGTCGTCAAGTTGTCTTTTGTCGTTGCGATACCAATACTCAGGGGAGCCTTTACAGCCTCATAACCAGTACCAGGACCACCGATATAGGTCATCCAGTAACGTCCTTTGTAAGGCAACATCTGATAGGAACCGCCCCATTGGTAGTCGATGAGTGCCGGAAATCCTCCTCGCTGGTTCTGATCCCATAACTGCAGGCCTTCATCAGGATATGCCAAGATGCGTCCTTTCGTTGTCCAATGCAACAGGTCGTCGCTTTCTGCAAGCCATGTTTCGTAGCCGCGTCCATCAAGACCGTCTTTGCCGTTATAGACAACATAGGTCATATACCATCGTCCGTTTTCGCGAAAGACAGTAGGACAATCTATCTTATGACTGTTGTCTGAAGGCGCAATAATCATACCATACTTATAGGGTGTGCGCACCTCCTGATAGATGCGTTGCATGATATCATGTTCAATGCACAATGCATAATGTGTAATGCATATTGAGAGAGTCGTCAGCAATAATCGTTTCATGTTGTATAAAATTATGAATTATGCATTATGAATTATGCATTATTTCTGAAACAGCCAGTCAACCTCGGTGGAAGGTCCATTGAGACCACAATCGCGCGGTTTGATGTCAGTGGTTGTGAAACCAGCTATCATCAGGATACCCTTGGGCAATCGCAGGGTATGACGTCCTGCTGGGAGGGAGTATTGGTGGATATTCACCTTTGGCAGCTGTACCATACTGATCGCATTGGTGAGAATGGGTTCTGCCTGTCCGTACTCATTGCCCGTTGCATCAATTTCCAGTTTCGGTGCTTTGGCAAACTTTTTATCATCGTCTTTAAACAATCCCACAAGGAGTTTCACAGGTTTTTCTGACTCATATTCGACAGTCGTTCCTACGATACGTGTAGAGTCTCGGTTCAAGACAAAGGCCTCCATACCAACGAGTTCTGCAGCAAGACTGTCAACAGGTGTATCTGGACGGTTTTCGAAGAGGATGGCTCCTTTCTTGAGTGGCGTAAGGACCGCCTGATGAGGAGTGAGAATCGTCACCTTAGCGGGCTTAGCTGGCTGTATCTTCACATCCTTCTGCACAACGGGGTGCTTCAGCTTTTCGATATTCTCCTTGAAAGCATCCAGTTCGGCTTGATAGACAACCTCCAGTTCACTCCACGTTTTCATCTTACCGCCATCACCTCCAACGGGGATACGACGTTGAGCCGTCTGCATGGAGTTGGCATAGAGATAGGTAGAGTCGGTCAAGGAACACAGATAGCGCCATTGCTCCATACTCTTCTCCAGCAAAGGCACGGCAGCATCAAGGTATTTCATATCCTTCGTCCATTTGTAGTTCAACACTTGTTGAGCTGCCAACACCTTCCAGCGGAACGACATCGCAAACTTATTATAGCACCATATATCCTGCCATACACGCTGAAACTCATCTGCATGACGGGTGGGCTTCACCTTCATGGCTTTCGTCATCTCTTTCACCGCAGTTCGTCCGTGCTTGACGCATTGATCGACAATATCCAGCGGCAGTTCACCGATGTGCTGTTCACCCATATATTCCTTTTCTACATACTCGATGAGCTTTTCACCTTGAGGTCCGCAACTCTCATAGAAGCCTGGGTAGATGGTATATTTATAAGGATTGACCAGCTGTCCCATCGTCATACCGAGAAGCAATGTCTGACGGTTGCCTTCTGTAATACCAAACCGACGCAGCAGTTTGGGGGCAATCTCTCCTGATTCATCATACGCATTCAGCAGATGACCAGCCGCAATGGTATCTATACCATAGTAGTCGGCTAATTGCATTTTCCAATAAGTCTGGTCGTCACCAAGCTGATCGTCCCACGCATAACGTCCCCATACCTTGTACCACATCCAGTCACGATCGAGTTGTTTCAGTCGTTCGCCGTTAGGCAATTTGTCTGCCGTATAAGGCCAATCCCAATAGGATGCCTGGGGATAGAGATGGATGCCTTTCGAATGATGTACGCGATGCATCGCTTGAACGGTTTTCTCTACAAAGGCTGGCGAAGACCATCGCCACGGTTCCAGATTGGCAAGGATATGTACGTTGTCGATGTGTACAGGCGCAACAGCAGCCAACTGTTGATGGGTTTCTCCCCAAGGTCCGCCAGGTTCGTATGTTGTCAATGACTCACCCGTATATTTCGACATCGTATATATATTCGGATACAAAGGCAACGACTCTTTTAAAACCAATGGGCCATCGGTATCATGCGAGCGCAACACAATGGGGGGAAGGTCTGTGTGTTGCGACTGAGTCGCTACAGATTGTACCTTCAAGCCATCCAGTACACCAGGGATGATGGTTTCCTTCATCCAGGTGACATCATCTTCAATCGTAGCCATCGCTTCACCAAGACATACCAGCAAACCTACATTCGGGTATTTCTCGATGAAGGCTGCAATGCTCTTGCGGGTATAATCGCTGATCAGCGGTGTGATGGGACGATGGCGGTCCTGTGTCTTCAATCCGTAATGATCTGCGAAAGGTTTTGACAGGATGATGTTATAGAACATCTGAATCACCCAAATACCACGTCGGTCGGCCTCAGTTGTCAGGAATGAGAAAATCTCCTCGTTCTTTTTGAACGTCTCCTCGTCAACTTCCAAAGCAAAAGGGTAATCAGGAAGTTTGACCAAAGAAGCAAACGGGTGACCATTCCAAAGATACAATGAATTGTATTTATTCTCGACCAACATATCCAGATATTCTATCCATTGCTGCTTGTCATAAAACCACGGGAAATTCTCTGGCGTATAGGGATATTCATACACAGCATGACCAGGCAGATAAACTGTTTTCTGCATGCCGATACACGTACCACGCATCACCATTGACGGGGATTGGGAAATTTTTTCAACATTTAATTTGCCTGTCAGTTTGATACGCTCAGCCAATTCTACACAGCCGTATATGGTTCCTGTCGCATCGTTGCCCTCGACAACAATACCTTTCTTGTCTGGGGATATCGTGTAACCCTCAGCTGCTCCTGTACCGATTGTCTTCAGAAGGATATGTGTGTCAGACTTCACTTTTTTCCCGTTAGCTGTCATAGCCACATCATAGCCCAATGCCGTCAGTTTTTTCTGCAGATACTCCGCTGCATACAACTCACGATTCGATGCTTTTTTCTCAGTTACAATATTCACCTTTTGTGCCATCATCATCAATGTGAAAGCAAACAGGCAGAGGGTGGTTGTAATTCTTCTGATATTCATAGTTCTTTCGTTTATATAAAAGACGTTCGCGCGTGTTATTTGTCGTCGTACTGAAGATGACGACATGGATCAGCGTTTCAGTTGGGATTCCAGTTTTTCCAACGGGAGAATTTCAACTTTTGACTCGTCAAGCATTGTGCGGTCAAGACCGAACACACGGATAAAGAAATCATAATTGGCATGACGCTTCGAGGGGCCGTAGTCGTGACGTTCGTTGGGCAGATGCACGTTTTCCACTTTTTCACTGGCACCGTAGAAGTTCCAGATACGTTGCAGATAGGGATATTCCAATGTAGGAACACTCGCTGTCCAGTCGCCACCATCACTCACCACCTGCACGGGATGGGGTGCAAACATCGCCAATAGTTCAGGGTTACACGTACCGCCAGCAGACTTCTGTATGGGCATACCACTTTCACACGGACAGCCTCCGTCAAAATGAGAGGCGAGGTTTACCGTTGGAGCTGCTGCCGTAAAACGCGGATCGATAGCAGTAAGCAGAATGGTATGACTTCCGCCTCCGCTACCTCCATTGACGCCAATGCGCGTCTTATCAACATCCTTGCGGTTGTTCCACATATAGTCGAGCAATTTCAATGCACAGGCTACCTGATAGACATGTGCACGTGCTGTACGATGGGCTTCGCGTCCTACCTCTGCCTCACTCTGACCATAGCCATAAAGGTCGAAATCCACACAGATTGCTCCCATACGTGCCAAAGTGCCCAAACGTTTCTGTTCATCATCGCGCGAACGAGTCACCCAGTGTCCATCAGGACAAATAATCAAAGGGAAGGTTTTACTCCTTACTCCTTTCTCCTTTGTCCTTAATGGTGTATAGATGGTACCAAACACATGCTGTCCTGGAGTGAGTTCGATGCAGATGTTCTGCGTGGTGTAGCCATCATGTTTGAGAACCTTTGACAAAATAGGCTTGGCATGCTGCACACATGAATCAAGGAAGGCATCAATACCCAGCCGTTGGCGCACCTCTTGACGTAAAGTATCACGTCGTGCCTCCCAAGAAGCACGGTCGGCATAGAGTGTATTCAGGTAGGCAAGCATTTTCGCTCCTTCCTCCGTATGACGGCGTGGATACTCGTATGGCTTGATTTTATACAGGTTGTCATTCTGCTTCCACCAGTTCCAGTCGAAGTGCTGACAGATATTCGTCAACGTCTCTTCCAACGAATACGGTCGGATACGCCAGTCGGCAAAAGTCAGTTTCACACCCGCAGTATCGACATTATACTTGAACCGCACACCAAAACGCTGTTCCACATCCTTCATCACATCACTCAACGAACGGGTATAGTTTCCCGCATAGTCATTCTGTGCCTGTATGCCCAACATTGCTGTTATGCACAACCCAATGGTCAAAATCGTTTTCTTCATATTCTGTTATTTTATGTTCTCTTCAAAATGTTGCTTACCAGCATCTATCCTCATTTCATCACCACTAAACGGCAAACGCACAAGCGTTTCCGTAGGACAGTCGGTGTCCATCAGGAACTTGCCGTTTTCGATTCTCCACGACACAGATACCTTCTGTCCGTTGACCTCCGTTGAACCACGCGCCCACTTCAGGTCACCCATAGGTGTCGGAGCAATCATAGCCACAGTGCCATGCGAAATACATATACCTACAATATTCTTTATCAGATGGTTGTTTATATGCGCCATCATAAAATGGTTGCGCGATGCACCCTGTTCAGGATCCCATTGTTCGGCAAGTGTCGTCATGCCCTTTTTCAATTGATAACCATAGCCAGGTACATCGTCGTGATTCAACATCGAATAGAATAAGTCTGAAAGATCGTTTTCCAACAGCGCAGCAAACAGATAGCGGTTGCCCACATCACCGGTAGTCAGTCGATTGCCGTGATTGCATATATCCGATATGAGATTAGCCAATACAGCCTTCTCGTCTTCCTCTGGTACCAACCGCATCACCAGCGGAATGGCATTCGATGCCTGACTGCCGGTGCCATACTGATGGGTTTGGGGATTGTAGAACGCTCGCTGAAAAGCCTCACGTATCTGATCACAACGATCATGCAACCCACCTGAATCAAACGAACGTCCTGTTATCCTTGCAAAATGCTGCACCCAGGAAGTCCACTGATAATAATGCGCCGTAGCCACCAAGGGTACAGGCGTGTTCTTAGAGAAACCTGCCCTACCCTCACCGTAGTCGTACCAGTCACCCAACCCTTGCTTCAGAATGTAGCACGAGTCCTGCGTATGCAGGTAGTCAACATAGTGCTTCATCGCAGGGTAGTATCGATGGATCAATGAGGAATCGCCGTAGTGACGATAATACAGCATCGGCAGTGCCACGATTGCTCCACCCCACTCCGGTGATTCCAAAAACGGCTGCGCCCACGAACCTTGAAACACCGTATATTCTGGTGCAATCTCCGGCATCGAACCATCGGCGTGCTGGGCATCAACAATCTGCTGCATCGTCTGCTCAATCATCGACTTGCAATCATAGTTATACGCCAGCCCTTCGAAGTTCAACCAGTCTTGTTCCAACCAACCAAGTTTCTCGCGATGTGGGCAATCTGTCCAAACAGCTTGCCAGTTCGAACGGATGGCACGATCGATAATCCGATAGGTATCATTGAACAATTGATTAGAGCACTCGAAATCGCCTATCTTTCTTGCACTATTATATACGAAGCACGACTGAATATCTTTCAATACATCAATAGCACCTTCGACCTGAATGTATCTATACCCGTAATAGGAGAAGTTAGGATGCCACTTCTCCGTTCCATTGCCCTTAAGGGTATATATATAATAATGTGGGCGACCTGTCTGACGCTGGTTGACAAATCCTTCTGCTGTTAGCGTTTCACCTGGAATCAGTTTCAGCTGCTGTCCTGCCTGTCCATTGACAGTAATCTCAGGAAATCCAGACAGGTTCTGTCCCATGTCAAGCACCAACACGGAATCTTTCCGAAGCGTTTCTTTTACGGAATAGCGCTCCATCAGTTTCACTGGCTCTGCAATCTGTTTCCGCATCTCACCCTTTGGTGCTTCCTGAATGACAACAGGTTGCCACTGACCGCTATTCTCTAAACGGGCATCATAGTCCTCACCACCGTAAATACTGTTGAAAGTGATGGGCGATGGACGCCATTGCCAAGTAGCATCGCTGACCAAACGCTCTTTCTGTCCGTTGTCATAGGTCACCGTCATATCAAAATACAGAGTAGGCGGACCGAAGGAGATACGCATCTTTGCATACCTGCCACCCTGTTCATTATAAAAGCCATTACCCAACAGTACCGAAATATCGTTCTTACCGTTACGCAAGTACTCCGTCACATCATAAGTGTTGTACCAAACGGTCTTGTCGTAATCGCTCCATGCTGGGGAAAACATCGACTCTCCTACCCGATGACCATTCAGAGATAGTTCATAGAAACCAAGACCACAAATGTTAACCTCAGCCTTTTGTATGGAGTTGCGCGCTTTAAAGGTCTTGCCAACGATGATGCTGCGCCGTGACAGACTATCAACAGCCTCCCATAACGTCTTTGCTTCACCCTTGAGCTTCCCACCGGAGAACGAGCGTCCTTCGGGGATATGGGCATCCGTGCGTGTAATAGCACCAATCCACTGAGGCTTAGGAGCCTTTGGGTTGTTAAGGTTATGAGCAGATGTTTGCAGACAGGATCCTACAAACAATAAAATAATTACTTTTATAATGCGCATGTCAGTCTTCCCAAAGTATTTCGTTGGCCCTTCAGTTTCCCATCTACATAAATCTGTAATCCTTTCCCTGCATGATATTTGGAACCGTCTTTATCCCACAGAATTGTCAGGTCGTGCCCATGATAGCGCACTCGATCCAAACAGAACCAATCCCACTTGCCATCAGGCAACAAGGGATTAACTTCCACCACGTTGTCAAGACGCGGACGGAGTCCTACCAATCCCGTAATAATCAGGTCACAGAAAGTGGAATGGTTGTAATATTTCGAACGCTCTTGATCACCCTTCAGCCAATAGCCGGTAGTTTCGTCGAGGTATTCACCGATATAAGGTCTTCCTCGCATAGATTGACTCTCCACATATTTTTCCAACTCAGCAAAATAGACGGAGTCGTTAATAATGCTAGAAGCGCTAGAAGCTCTAGATTCACTAGTTGTACTAGATTCACTAGTTGTTCTAGATTCACTAGTTGTTCTAGGTTCATTGTTCAAGTAATTTGCCATAGCCGTTAACGTCTGACTAGTAGCAAAGGGCCATACGGCACCATCCCATTCACACTTTCCTACACCATGAGTACGGAATTGTGGATGACGACGCTCAGCTGTTGTCTGTCCATACGGGGCACTGAAACCTTGTGGGTCAGAAGCCTGCGCCCATGCTTGTTCATAGCGTTTGTCATTGCTTGGTAAGTTGACATACCAAGGCAAGAAGCCGATAGCCTCACGAACGTTGGATGAAGAGTCCTTGCGAAGTGTCTCGAAAAAAGCATGACGGTCATTCCACAAACGACTTTCTACCAAACTGCGGATAGTATCGGCACGTTGGTTATAACATCTGGATAAATCTAAATCACCTTTCAAAGCGGCTATATTCGAAATCGCACGGGCATTACCATACATATAACTGTTAATGCTCGGACGAGCATACTGTTTTTTTCTGCCACCACTGATAGATTCTTCCATTGCATCTTGCACATCTGCTTGCCAGAACAGGGTGCGTTGTCCATTCTCTATCCATCGGTGTGTTGTGTTCCAGTATTCATATTCGTCGCATAAATCTGGAAGCATCTGCGTAATCCACTCCTGACGTCCGTCAACAAGATAACGATTCCACAATGAAGCAGCTATCCACGATGAGAAATTATGAAGTTTTTTCATCGGCTGTCCATTGTTGCCTCGATACCAAGTTTCAACCACCTGATCAAGATACATCGGATTACGCAACCAACGGGATTCGTGGATGTGATGTCCAACGCCTGAAGCAATCAGGTTATATTTATCTGCATAATTGCGTTTAACCAAAAACTCCGTCATGCAGTATTTGTCGTCATCGGTCTTTCGCAAGTGTTTTCTTAACGTCCACCAACGATACCAATAGGTTCTTTCAAAGTTTTGCTGTGGACAATCAAACAAGGGCACGTTCTCTTTCATCCAATCCCATGCAGCACAATTAGGAATCGCTTGCACAATGCCCTCTGGCTCCATCTGGTTGAAGTAGTCAATGTAATGGCGATAGTTGTCGTATGTCAGAAACGCACTACCGGCATTATCGTCGGTACTACGGGTTTGGAAACGGGCGATACGATAGACGGCCAACGGGTCACTACCGCCTGCATTGTCGAGGATACCATCCCAATCGGCAGGGGTATCAACATCGGGGAAACGACGTTCGCCGCCTGTTCGGAACATCACACGCTCAATGGCTTTCACTGGAGCATAGAACATCCGCTGCCCAACTTTCTTACCATCGATAAAGACGGTTAACGTACGGCTTTTAACCGACAACTGAGCTTCGATGTGATAAGTCTTGCCTGACTCGTATGTCAACAGGTTACCATAGCGCGCCCCACCCTTCGCACGCAGAACGCCTTCGTCAGTCATTTCTATGCGTGAACAGCTCACACCATGATCGTCCAGAAACTCTATCTGCAACAATCCGTGATTGTTTTGTTCTGCCTGTAAATCGAAACTGACAGTCAACTCCGAGGTGGCGGGTATCTTGCGATCTACACGGGCGTAGTCAAAGGGATCACTATCGCTGAGCCTCAACCACTCGCCGTCAATGGTAATGGGCGCCATCTTCGGCATATACACGTTCCATTGGGTTAGGTCAGACAACTTGCCAATTGTCGAGAAATCATCGTTGGCATGGGCATGGGCAGCTGTTTGAACGGGCACAGGGACACGGGCAATCCACATATCTTCTTTGTTCATCGAATAGCTTACCCAAAGGTCGTTGTCACAAGGTATGCCATTTCCTTCTATGATACCGCGCACATACTGGGGGCCAAAACTCTTATAATTGCCGCCATAGCGCATCGGGGGCACCTCGCCACACACCAGATTTAGCGTATTGTATTCCAATCCGTCTTTCGACAGGGAGATAGCGAGCGGCCAACGGAACTCGGAGGGATTATACACGGTGGCATACATACCATCCGTCAGGCGCTGTCCCCATATCTTCGCATTGCTGTTTACAAAACCTGGAGCACGCTCTACAGGCTCCTTCCACGTCAATCCGCCGTCGGTAGAAATTGAGGTCAGGGCGTGTTTCCACAGAGCAACAAGTCTGCCGTCGGGCAGCGTGTAATCACAATAAGCCTTATAGGGTTTGTTCAATGGTATCAACGGATCATTACGATCAGCTTCTTCCACCCATCCCATCCGCATACGAGGATTGGAGAGAATCTCCTCGCAGGCTTTTTTCAAGTATTTGTCCCCCTTCCTGTAATTGGGGAAATCGGTGTTCTTCTCGTTGAAGTCATGGTTGTAGTAGAGGAAATATATCTTTCCCAGAGACCCATCAGACTTGATTTCACGAATGACACGACCAATTCCATTGCCGTCGTTGTTATGATCTTTCTTGTTCAGACATATACCGTAACTGGCTAAGGCATACAGGTGGTTGTCTTTGGAAACGTAAAAGCCCTGTCGCTGATGCATCACCGCCTTGATGTTATGCGCCTCACCTTCAACACCTTCTTTCTTAAAACCTTCTGGTACAGGATACTCCGGGAACAGCAAAACGGGATTACTCCAGCTGTAACCATCATCAGACATCAACAAAAGTGTACGAGATGGTGGAACCTGCTCGTCTTTGGGATCGCTCAGATAGTGTTGATAGAACCGCCCATTCCAGTATGCCATCATCGGCTGGTGATTATAGGTCCAGTCACAATACGCTGCAATCGGGTGTTCACGATTGCTTCGCATCGTCTGGATATTATGTACGCCCACCACAGGGGATAATCCACCATCATGACGGTTAGGATCACTCAATGTTTCTCCCGTATAATGCACTCCCTCCTGCCCCGTCTGGGCAATCGCGGGAAGTCCTATCAGGATATAAGTTATGACCGATAATACTCTCTTCATGATTCTATGTCTTTTCAATTGCACTGCTTTTGCGAAAAATTCTCTAGAGAATTTTGTGTGAGAGGGCACCTCTTGGAAGAAATTCTCTAGAGAATTTTTTCTAATCTCTTTTCTTTAGTTTCTCAACAGTTTTCTTGGGAGCCTTGAATATGGTACCATGCTTGTGCAATGGGGGTATTGACACGAAGTCTGACCAATCTTCAAATGTCTTGAAATCACGGGTAAACGATGCGCCGAAGTCGTACTTCTTATAGCGGTCGTAATAGATTACCCAGCCGTTTCGCACCTTCACGGTGGCAGGTCCCTCAACAAATGTTTCCGTAAATGGTTCTGAAGCTTTGCTCCACGGGCCATGAGGATCTTTGGCTGTAGCAATCTTCAGGTCACGTTCTGGACGGGTATTGTCTTTCAGTACCATCACATAATCTTTCTTACCACGTTTGACGAGCGTTGCGTCTATACAACTAAAACCTGGATCTATCAACAATTTTGTTTCTCCAAAAGTTTTAAAATCTTTTGTGGTTGTGTAATACAAACGATGGTTGTTGTATTCATCCTCAATTCCTTTTTCAAATTTAAATGGAATACACGATGCCCAAATAATCATCATTTCCTTGCGAGTGTCATCCCAGAAAAGTTCGGGTGCCCATACATTCACAGTACTGGTATCTTTCATCACGGGGATGAACTGTTCTTCCGACCAATGAATCAAATCTTTCGATGAGGCATAACCAAAACCTAAATCTCCTTTCCAAGAACTCGTCCATACAAAATGGAACGTCCCGTCAGGAGTTGGCTGAATGCTGGGGTCACGCATCACACGCTGCTTTCCTACCTGTGGAGAAAGCCATACACCAGGAATAGAATCCCAATGCACTCCATCATTACTGGTCAGGAAACGTAAGCCGTCTGTAGCTGGTTCATGAAAAGAAGTATATACAAAGGTCTCACTCTTGCAAGCAGACAACGCTAATACCAGAATGATCATATATAATAATGTGTATTTCTTCATTGCTTCAACTATTTTATCAGTTAGAAATCGTATAATTGATTGAGCATTCACCAGCGGCAGGGAGGTCATAATGCTGACCATCTGGAGCTACCAATACTCCTTTACAACCACTATTCTTATCACCTTCTATGCTAACGGTGAGAGTTTGTTGATCCATAAACACATGAATCAAGCCGAAAGGTGTAGGAACGGCACCACGAAGCCACTGAAGTCCGCCGAGAACAGGACGTACCTCATACTCCTTGTATCCTGCCTTCAAAGGCTTGACACCCAAATAGTACTTACCAAATAAATATACAGGAGAAGCACCCCATGCATGACACAAACTCTTTCCATAAGGACGACCATACATCGCCAGATGTTCCCGACCTGTTTCTTCTGGCACGTATTTTTCCCAAAAGGTTGTAGCGCCTTCTCGAATCATACCGCCCCAGTAATTCCGCACCTCATCGAGAACTTGCGTTTGGAAACCCATCTGACAGAGCGCTTCTAATTCATAAAACCGCATATAAGGTGTTGTAATACGTTCTATCGAAGCGTTCAGCATCACATGGTGCATGATTTCTTTCTTACGCTCGTCATCAACGAGATCATAAATAATGGCAAACATATTCGGAAACTTTGTAATTTGCCGATTCAATTCACCATCCTCTATGGCATGAAGGTAGGATTTTGCTTCCTCATCCCAGAAACAAGTGTCTATACGATCTTTCAGATGGTGAGCCAACGTGTAATAGATGTCGTGGTCAACAGCATAGTTCAAACCATGATCATCAGCATCAATACTACCCTGAGGCGGATTCTCAAGCGGGTGCTTATAGAGAACCTCAGCACAGTTAGCCATCGAGAGATATGCCTTGCACAATAGAATCTGTTCAAAAGCCAAAGCCCCACGCTTGTGCATCGGGAAATCTACCCAATCTACAAAGATCCAATCATCGGGCTGCCCTTCCGCCATACCATCGCTATTGGTACGTTTTCCCACATATTCCATCAACGATTGCATACGTGGATATATCTCACGAACAAATTCTACATCACCAGTATAGAGATAATAATCATAAACAGAAATAATCCAGTAGAACGTATAATCCATAATCGTATTTACGTGGGACGTAACTGGATCTTTTCCGCGTAACTGTCGGATTGTACGCTTCACACACGCAGTATCAAAACGCAAGTAATAATTCATCAGGTACGACTGGATGGCATCACCCGACCACGTCCAACGGTCACGTTTTATACCATCCATGAAAAATTCCCTTGTGGTGAGATCCATCGTATAAGCGCCAACCTTCCATATTCGGTTCAATAAATCATCGCTGCATTCAAAACTACCACTATGCGAGGTGTCGAAAGGTGCATATTCGTAATCCATCGACACCCGTTCGTAACTGCTGTCGTCTGCTTTTTCGATATATACAAACCGGAAAGCCTTACTGCCCAGTTCCGGTTCTCCGTCAGAAAGTACATCGAGCGTTTCGCAATGTTCTTTATCCAAGGCTTCTTCAGCACTCTCACCATAATAAATATGAACAGTACCTTTTAACCCGTGAACAATCAGATATCCAAAGGTTTCTTTGCCAAAATCGTACAATACCCCCTTTCCTTTGTCTTCAAATGATACAGGTTCTAACCTAACCCGTTCCAGCTGATACTTAGATGGTGGCATATCTGGCTTGTCAAAGTTCCACGAAGCAGCCGGCACATAGATGCCTGATCCATGAGCTATACCGTTCTCGTCAATCCATATCTTGTCTTCGTAAGTAGCCAGCCACGTACTGTCGGTCTTCACAGTCTTCCCGTCAATAAACAATGCCGGTGGTGTTGCCTGATTCCATACCTTCAGGTTCAGTTTATGCTCTCCGGCAGGAACCGTGAAAGTATTGCGCCCGATCATTGACTGCAACTTCCCATCCAACATCAGGTTGAATTGTCCTTCACAGGAAATGGTAATAGTTTCATCCTTCTCCAAAGAAAATGCATTGGAGAATTCCACCGTCACCCAATGACTGTCCTGTTTCCAGAACGGTGGGAACATTGCCCCACGCTCCGTACGTCGGTTGTTAAACCGATTGCCCAGCCACACTTCAAAGTCACCCGGATACCATATCCAGGTGGCTTTATTAAGATTAGATGTCATCGCCATAACGTTCGCGAGTAATTTGTTCGAGCGACTTTCCACGTGTGAGAGGACTGCCGATGAAGCCAACGATGAGTGAAACAAGCAAGAGAGCAATCATGCAATATGCAGCAATAATGAATCCCTCGCCATGTTCGCCATAGATATAGGTAAAGATGAGTCCCCATAAAGCCGACAAACCACGAACGATGAAGAACATGAGTCCTTGTGCTCCAGCGCGGAACTTTGCAGGGAATAACTCCGTTCCCCAGAGTGCGTAGAATATCTGTACAGACGTACCGCCCTGGATTCCCCATAGGATAGCAAATGACCAAAGTCCTACAGGTCCGTTGACACCTACTGTGACGATGATGAGCCACGCGCTGATAGCAATGAGGAGACCGAAGACATAGATAAGTTTGTGACTCGTCTTGTCGATAAGTTTCGATGTGATAAACGTCACGCCTACGATGATAGCCCACTGAATAAAGTTCATCCAGTTGGCTTGCTCATTACTAACTCCACCTGCTGTTTCATAGATATGTGGCTGGAAAAATCCCATCACACTTGCTACGAGGTTCCATGTCAGATAGATGCCCGCAAGGAAACATACCGTCTTCACAGCGATATGGTTGGTGAACAACAGTTTAATGTTGTCAAACATTGTAGCTTTCTTCTCTGCAGCCTTCTGCGCAGTGAACTCAGCGCTCTCCTGAAGTTGACGTTGCAGATTCCATGCGATGAACGCTACGATGAACAGTGAGAAGAATACGATGCGTGACGCGAACACATTTACAACAGCTCTATTGGCATCAGCCCCTTCAAATACTGCCGCCAGAGACTGAACCCACCCAAAGAGATAGCCGTCAGGCTCGCCGACTTTGCCTGGAGCAAACAGCATACTGAGCAAGAGGATGCACATTGGACCGATGCCCCATGACATCTGCGAGATACAGATGTTTCTTCCACGGTTATTGATTTCTGAACTCTCTGATATATATGTCCAAGATGCCGGCACACCAATACCTACAGAGATACCCGTCACCAAGAATCCTGCCAGCAGCATGGGGAAGTTCACACTCAACATGATGAGCAGTACGCCCGTCATATATACCAACAGGTTGTATGTAAAAATGAACTTACGACCATATTTGTCGGCAAGGAAACCGCCGATGATAGCGCCTACTGCTGCACCCAGACAGTTTGCACTAATGAAGTTGAGCCATCCAAGATGCACCTCCGATAGTCCAAGGTAATTCTTCCAAAGGGTGAGTCCACTTGCTCCGGCTACGATTGCGCCTGCATCCAGGTAATTCGTTAACGAAACAGCTATCGTGCTCTTTAAACTGCTTTTCTTTTTTTCCATGATTATTTATATGTTTTTATATTTGTTGTTACTTCTGTATTCCAGCTTTGTTTTTAATATCCTCACTTACCATAGGACCATTATTCTCCCATACATTGTTTGGTCCATTGGCATTCTTCAGGAATTTCTCTTCTGGTGTCCAATTATCACGTATAGTAATATTGGACGAGCCTTCATCTGTATAAAGATAGAACCAGTGCTTCGGATCGTGCACATACGAAGGTTTGGCTATGTCGCGCACAACGTTCTCGGTAATCATTGTTCCTGGTTGGTTGCCCAAGGTATAGATACCGGCACAATCATACATGTGACGGGCATAGTCGTACACCAAATTAGCATGGATACGATTGTCTTTCATACATACCAGATCCCGATTCCACCCCCATCCTACGCTGATTCCTGTGTAGGATACATTGTGAATGGTGTTATGGTCGATGTTGATACCTGACACATAGCCTGCAGCTATCGCCACACATCCCCAGTCTTCATTGGTAACATCATTGAATAGTGATTGTTCTACGATCTGGTTGCGACATACGACTCGTTCATCTGTAGGCGTATAGGGCAAATGAGTTTCCAAGCCTTCTGGTGAGAATGATCCACAAACGAATCCGTTCATGGCGATGTCCTCGAAGCGGCAACGCGTCGTAGTACCACCCTTGCAACCATAAACGTAGTCAAGTCCACTTCCACCGATGTGAGTGAATACGCAATGGTCGAAATTGATATTCTCCCCAAAATTTACGGTAACAGCGGCAGAAGCTCGTCCAAGAAAACCCTGATTATCCAACTTATGATTATTCTGTCTATCTATCTGTGGACGAAGTTTATAGGCTTCCGTCAAATACATGCCTGCCTGCAAGGGTACGTGTCCTTTCTGGGATGGACGCATCCACGTGGTATAGGCAAACTCGATGTCGCGGAATGTCACATTGCGAACGGGCCGTTCAGCAGTTCCCACCACCTCAACGACAGATTCCAAAACTGGCACAACTACCTTTGCGGTTTTCATATTTTCATCGGATCGAGGCATATAGTATAGTTTCTGCTTGCGATTATCATAGAACCATTCGCCAGGCTGGTCAAGCAACGCGAGTGAATTGGTTAGATAGAACGGTGACGGATGTCCTGTATTGGGAGTCATCGGTGACGGCCAAGGATGTTCAAACTGTATCTTTGCCTCAGGATTATGGAAGGTGACTGCTGCAGAGTCGCCATCAATCCGGATATCTTTGATGCGAAGATTGCTAACGCACCACATCTGATGCAACACCATCTCTGGATAAGGACTTACCCATTGGTTGTAGCCTCCTCGCAAAAGTGGAGCAACAGCTTTTTTCGGCACCCATAACACATGGTTCTTTTTGTCATAAGTCAGAATGCGGTTCATCTGTTCATAGTTACTAACATCACGTGCACGGACAGCTTTCCTTCCATTAACCCATACCTGTCGGAAATCGATGGGGCATCCGTTAAAGTCTGGCACATCTGCCACCCACAACTTGCCTGCTTTCTTCCAACCGGTGACTGGGATACCGCCACTGATTACCGCACCATCGCCTTCAATGGTCAGTCCTTCATCCTCTGGACGAATCCGCAATGGTTCATATAAGTGGTAGATACCTGCTGTCAGATGAATCGTTGCATGATGACACTTGCCTAAGCGCTGCATCTCACGTGCCTTGCGTACCGCGTCAGCAAGCGATGAGTCAGGGGTAATGGTGATTTGTGCCCCTGCAGAACTAAACGATAATTGTAATAAAATTAATGATAAAAGAATTCGTATCATAGAATGGGCTTTCATTTCTATTTGCTTACATTCATCCAGACGGTCATATCGGTCTTACCGCGGTTATCCCATGCATAATATGGAATCAAACGTACCGTGACCTTGTGTCTTGGCTTGTCAGACACTTCCTGATAGAGTGTTTCATTGTCCCACGCCTCATGAGTATCTGCATAGGCTTCCCCTTCGAGAACGAGAAATGTGTGATTGTCAATAGTCATTGGCTCTTCACGGAATTGGATGCCAGCAGGAATGATAATGTCGTTGATATCAACGCCTTCAATGTCATTACTCTCCAAGCAATACACCAAAGGACCGCGCATAACGGCTACTTGATTTTTTGCCTCCTCAACAAGTGGGTTGGCTTCAACAAGACGGGGACGCATCGGAAGATTGATACTGATGACATCACCCTTCTTCCACTTACGGTTTACAGGTACATAGCTATTGGCTGCCACAGGCTGTCCATCAATAGTGGCGTCCTTTGCCCATGCGGGAATATGCACCATCATGGTGGACATATTTTTCGCTCGCTTTACGGTGAGTGTCACCTTTCCATCCCACGGGTAGTTCGTTGTCTGTTCAACCTCAAGTTCTTTCGTACTGAGCGTATTTTGACCGAACAAATTTACCCACAAGGTATCGGCGCTCTGAGCATAGGCGTATTCCTGTGCCTCGCAGAGTGTACGCAAAGTGTTCGGCGGACAACAGAAACATGAAATATAGCGTTGACGCTCTTTCGGCCATCGCATGGTATATGGGAAATTGGCAGTACGACGGAGTGCCTCTGTGTAGAAATAGCGTTTTCCATCAAGAGAAACTCCTGAAAGAATACCATTATATAGCTCGTTCTCTATATTGTCGATATATTTTGCATCGCCTGTTGTTTGGAACAGTCGCCAAGAGAACAGCAGCTGACCAATCTGCGCACATATTTCATTGTGGGCAGCTTCCTGGGGCAGTTGGAACTGTCGCCCGTAAGCCTGATGAATCTGTTGGATAGATGGTTGGTTATAGGTGGTACCATCTGGAGATACTCCGTCATAAAGAGCACCACAGCCACCCATAATATATATTTTATGGTTGACGATATCGTCCCAAATGCTGCTGAGGTTTTTCATCAACTGCTCCTCGCCGGTCTCTGCAAAAAGGTCTGCAACACCAGCATAGAGGTAATTGGCACGTACAGCATGTCCCATAGCTTCATACTGTTGACGGAATGGTATTCGGTCTTGATTATGGTCCTCACCATTCTTCACGCTGTCACGGATGGCAATAAGTCCCTCAGCTAACTCTAAATATTTCTTGTCACCTGTAGCGCGATACATCTCTGCAGCTCCCATATAGTGACTCGGACAAATCGCATTACGTGACAGTTCTGCAGCATCGTTCTTTAAGAAGTTATACAGAAAGTCAGCGGCTTTCTTACCACAATTAAATAAGGTGTTCTTTCCTGTCGCACGCTGATGGATGATACCAGCTGTCATCAAGTGTCCGAGGTTGTAGGTCTCAAAGTTCAGACGTGAGGCAAAAGCATGTTTCTGGTCCTTGCCTATTTCGATACCTGCTGCATTCTCCGTATTGGCATGGGAATCAATGCCCTGATTGCGCTCGCTGATAACCACAGGAGTGTGGATATAACCATCAGCACGCTGTGCCAAGGCTACCTGCTCAATAAACTGATCCATCAAGGCATCGAGTTTTGGGTCTTTGGTTACAGCATAAACAGCGGCGCAAGCCTCTAACCATTTATACATATCACCATCATGGAAAGGAGGTCCATGATGCTTGCCTTTCACGGTTCCTGCGGCAACAAGGAAATTCATAAAGCCATGACTGCCGTGAGCACCTTTTTCATCCAGCGTCTCATAAGGTGTATTCCATGTATCCCACATCGACCAGATACCCGTTCCCGACAGCACATCAAAACGATCTTTCCAAAAACCTCCTGTCCACTTGACTGCCCCCATCGGTGTATTCTGCATGATAGACATGCGACTATTCGACATATCTGTCAGTCCGGCACTTGCCAATGGCTTCCCTTTTTTCTGCTTCTGGTTACCTTGTGCACATACAGACAACGGCAACACCATTGCCAACATGATCATTCCTAAGATTCGGTTCTTCATTTTGTAACTTTCTTTTAATTTTAATTAAAAGACGAACACATAGACGATTTGTCGTCAGAGAAAAGAAACGCAAGTCCATCCACGTCCGATTTGTTCAGAAAAAGCATCCCCCTCCATCTTCCAAGAACTCACCTCCTAAAAAGTAATTCAATTTGAACAACATTGTAATTCAAATTGAATTACTTTGTAAAACGAATTAAATTACTTTTTGGAAACATTTAAAATAAGGTGTGGCTGACGACTCATTTGACCTGCGATTCACGTAACTTTATGCAGGATTGATACACGTTAGGATTTTTTAGGTTGCAGACGTTTGGCAGTTCGGTTATATTTCATTACTTTTGCAGATTGAAAGGAAAGGTAAAGAGAGAAAAATTCTCACAAACATATTTAAAAAAATCAACATGAAACAATCATTGAAAAAGGTTCTTGTGCTCGGCTCAGGAGCCTTGAAAATCGGACAGGCCGGAGAGTTTGACTACTCTGGTTCGCAGGCTCTCAAGGCCTTGCGCGAAGAAGGTATCAAATCGGTACTCGTCAATCCGAACATCGCCACCATCCAGACGTCTGAAGGCATTGCCGACAAAGTGTATTTTCAACCTGTGAATACACACTTCGTAACGGAGATTATCAAGAAAGAACGCCCTGACGGCATCTTGTTGGCATTTGGTGGACAAACCGCATTGAACTGTGGAACAGAACTCTACCGCAACGGAACGCTGAAAGAATATGGCGTGCAGGTACTGGGTACAAGCGTAGAAGCCATCATGGACACCGAAGACCGCGACCTGTTTGTGAAAAAATTGGACGAAGTAAATCTGAAAACACCCATTTCCGAGGCTGTGGAAACGATGGAGGCTGCCCTCGATGCCGCCCACCGAATCGGATTTCCCATTATGATTCGTTCGGCCTACGCTTTAGGTGGACTGGGCAGTGGTATCTGCCCCAACGAAAAGACCTTCCGTGAACTGGCTGAATCGGCCTTTACTTTCGCTCCGCAGATTCTTGTCGAGGAGAGTTTGAAAGGTTGGAAAGAAATCGAATTTGAATGCATCCGAGATGCCAACGACCACTGTTTTACCGTTGCCTCAATGGAGAATTTCGACCCTTTAGGCATTCATACAGGTGAAAGTATTGTTGTTGCACCGACCTGTTCCTTATCTGACGAACAGGTAAAAATGCTACAGGAGATTACTATCAAATGTGTTCGCCACCTCAATATCGTGGGCGAATGTAACATACAGTTTGCGTTCAATGCCGACACTAACGACTACCGTATCATTGAGATCAATGCGCGTCTGTCGCGTTCATCGGCACTGGCATCAAAAGCGACAGGCTATCCTCTGGCTTTCGTGGCTGCCAAAATTGCGCTGGGTTATACACTCGACCAGATAGGTGAGATGGGTACACCTAACTCTGCATACGTAGCACCATCACTTGACTATATGATTTGTAAGATCCCACGCTGGGACCTTACAAAATTTGCAGGTGTAAGCCGTCAGATTGGCTCATCGATGAAATCGGTGGGTGAAATCATGAGCATCGGTCGCTCATTCGAAGAGATGATTCAGAAGGGACTTCGTATGATTGGTCAGGGCATGCACGGCTTCGTGGGCAATGACCACACCCGTTTTGATGATCTTGACGATGCGCTGCAGAACCCCACCGACCTGCGTATTTTTGCGATTGCGCAGGCATTAGAGGATGGTTATAGTATCGAACGTATCGAAGAATTGACGAAGATAGACAAGTGGTTCCTAGAGCGTTTGAATCACATTGTTGAATTAAAGCATAAGCTGCAGTCACTAAATCGATTAGAAGATTTAACTGACGAATTGCTTCAAGAGGTTAAAGCAGCAGGATTTTCTGATTTTCAGATTGCCCGTTTCGTATTGAAACCTACTGGCAACATGGAACAAGCCAACCTCATTGTGAGACGTTATCGTAAAAATCGAGGTATCGTTCCAGCGATTAAGCGCATCAATACGGTAGCAAGCGAGCACCCGGAATTGACCAATTACCTGTATGCAACTTATCATACTACAGGTCACGACATTGACTATTACAAGAACGAGAAATCAGTTATTGTACTTGGCTCTGGTGCCTACCGTATTGGTTCGAGTGTAGAGTTTGACTGGTGTTCAGTCAATGCCATCAACACTGCTCGTAAATTGGGCTATAAGTCGATCATGATTAATTACAATCCAGAGACTGTCTCTACAGATTACGACATGTGTGATCGCCTGTATTTTGATGAGTTGTCTATGGAACGTGTGCTCGATGTCATCGACTTGGAACAGCCTCGCGGTGTTATTGTAAGTGTTGGAGGACAGATTCCGAATAACCTGGCGATGAAACTATATCGTCAAGGTGTGCCTGTATTGGGAACCAGTCCTGTAGATATTGACCGTGCGGAAAACCGAGACAAGTTTTCAGCTATGCTCGATAAACTGGGCATTGACCAACCGGCTTGGCGCGCACTGACTTCGCTTGACGACATCAAGGAATTTGTTGAGGAAGTAGGCTTCCCTGTACTTGTGCGTCCAAGTTATGTACTGTCTGGCGCAGCGATGAATGTATGCTATGACAACGAGGAATTGGAACGTTTCTTAAAGATGGCGACAGAAGTATCTAAGGACTTCCCCGTTGTGGTATCGAAATTCATGACTGAGACGAAAGAAATTGAATTTGATGGCGTAGCAGACAAGGGAAAAGTGGTTGAATACGCTATCTCCGAGCATGTGGAGTATGCTGGCGTACACTCAGGCGATGCTACGATGTGCTTCCCCGCTTTACATATTTATTATGATACCATCCGCCGTATCAAGAAAGTATCGCGGCAAATTGCCAAAGAACTGAATATCAGCGGACCATTTAACATTCAATATCTGGCAAAGGATCGCACACTAAAGGTAATTGAATGTAATCTGCGAGCCAGCCGTTCGTTCCCATTTGTGTCGAAAATATTGAAACGCAACTTCATTGAGACGGCCACAAAGATTATGCTGGATGCACCCTACGATTGTCCCGACAAGTCAGAGTTTGACATTGACCGCATCGGTGTTAAAGCAAGTCAGTTCTCTTTTGCCCGTCTGCAGAATGCAGATCCAGTGCTGGGTGTTGATATGAGTTCTACCGGCGAAGTGGGCTGTTTGGGTGACGACTTCGATGAGGCACTTCTTAACGCACTCATTGCTACCGGTTATCGTCTTCCTGCTCCCACTGCCGAGCGTCCAACACCTGCGATACTCATCAGTTCTGGTGGTATCAATGGTAAAGTGGATCTGTTGGAGCCAGCACAGATGCTACAGAAAAAAGGATATCGCATATACGCAACTGAGGGAACTGCACGCTTCCTAACAGAGAACAATGTGAAGGTAACACCCGTGACATGGCCCGATGAAGATGGACAAATCAATCTGGGTGAGTTGGATTATTTGAATAAACTGCGTGCTGAGCGCGACTTTGGAAGTCAGCCTGTACCTGTGATGGAACTCATTGCCAATCACGAAATAGACCTGATCGTCAATGTGCCGAAAAACCACACGAAGCGTGAGCTGACCAACGGCTACCGTATTCGTCGTGCTGCCATTGACCACAACATCCCGCTCATGACGAATGTTCGTTTGGCAAAAGCTTTTATCGAAGCCTTCTGCACCTTGTCGCTCAACGATATCAAGATCAAGAGTTGGCAAGAATACGATGAATAAACAGAAGCATCCTATAATCTGAGGGTGTGTCAAAATAGGCACATCCTCTTTTTTCTTTTTTGCATTGAGGCCTTTCGATAGATATTTCGTTATGCGGCATTTTTCATGATTTCTGTCTTGTAACGCCTCTGTAAGTCCCCAATAAGCATATACGATGGCACAGAAGACACATTATGCCCTCCCTTTATAGGCATATCGCCCTGTTTTCTGGCTTTAGCGGCCATTTT
>Ga0326511_10000176_pt1:42500-47500 | contig 52574 bp, 34 predicted proteins | sample 0_2496_0518_D_FD_203701 | JGI IMG/M metagenome (GOLD analysis project Ga0326511, IMG submission 203701) | Bovine rumen microbial communities from UC Davis, California, United States - 0_2496_0518 | ecosystem: Host-associated > Mammals > Digestive system > Stomach > Rumen | place... | reverse complement strand
TCAGCATTCTCGTGGAGAATAGCAGAATATATGAAATCACAATGCCCAGTACCTATTATTCGATTCAATTCTGAATAATCGTAAATCCTCTCTTCTTTTTTATCCGAAAAATCCGAACTAAATAAGTTGTGTCTCACTTGATCATTATTCACTGAGAATCTAGAAATATATCTTCGTTCGGCAGAAAGATAATGAATGCTTATTTGATCTTGATCCTTGTGGAGCGAAAAAGGAACTACACTGAATTTGTACGAACCCCCTGATAATATCCACAAATGGCTTGTTTTTGGTAAGAGATGGACATTACTATATGTAAATTCGGGCGAATGGTACACATCGGTACTCCAGTGCATTTCCCCCTCTGAGTCAGAATAAATATGTTTTCGAACCCTCTCTTTCAAATTTAAAGTGTATGTTCCCGCGCGAATCTCAGCAATCACTTGTTCTGATTCTACATATTGATCGTTTTGAACTAAAAGAAAACTTTTTGGTGGAATAGCCACCTTATGTATAATATCTTCACTCTCAATAATTACATACAAGTCCCGATAACATAAAAAAGCAGGATGCCCGTGACGTGTGCGTGTAGGATGAACCAAATCCTCATTGAATTTTATTTTTCCATTAAAAGGGGCTCGGACATGTTCTGCAGTACCCCCTGTAAATACTCCGCCGGTATGAAAAGTTCTTAATGTTAGTTGCGTTCCCGGTTCTCCAATGGATTGCCCCGCAATAATACCTACAGCTTCTCCCAATTCAACCAGGTCACCATGAGTGGGGCTCCGACCATAACATAATCGACAAATCCAAGATGTACTCCTACAAGTAAAGGGAGTTCGAATAGATATTGGTTGTGTTCGAAAGGCTCTGAATCGATCGACAAGCCCAAGCCCAATATCTTGATTTCGAATGGCAATGCACCGCGGACCCATATATATATCGTCCGCTAATACACGACCAATTAATGTTTGGATAAAAATTCTTTCCGGAAGCGTCCTCTTTTGAGGACTCACAGAAATCCCTCGGGTGGTGCCACAATCTGTTCTACGTACAACAATGTGTTGAACTACTTCAACAAGTCTGCGCGTAAGATATCCAGCATCTGATGTTCGTACGGCGGTATCCACAACCCCTTTTCGGGCTCCGTAGCAAGAAATGATATATTCTGTTAAAGACAGTCCTTCGCGTAAATTGCTTTGAATGGGTAAATCGATCATTTGTCCTTGGGGATCCGACATTAATCCTCTCATACCTACTAATTGGTGCACTTGAGATGCATTTCCTCTAGCTCCTGAAAAAGACATTATATGGACTGGGTTAAACGGGTCAGTCATCCTAAAATTAGGATTCATTTCTTGTCGCAAATATTCACTTGTAGCATACCATATCTCAATTGATTGGCGTAATTTTTCTACCGCGTGTACATTCCCAAAATGATGGTGTTTTTCCAAAATCAAACTTTGTTGTTCAGCATCTTGGACTAGCCATCCCTTAGAAGGTATCGTTAAAAGATCATCAATTCCTAATGAAATGGATGTAGCAGTGGCTTGCTGGAAACCCAGAGCTTTTACTTGATCCAGGATGTGTGATGTATATGCCATTCCGAAGTGATCTATTAATCTGCTAATAAGCCGTTTAATGGCAGTTCCATCTATCACTTTATTGTGAAATACCAGATTGGCCCGTTCTGCCATAAATACCCCCTTATTCCGCTGAGTGGACTTCGCCAATGGGTTTGAGTCAATGATTGGAAAACTTCCTTTTCTCGATCTTGATTTTGGTAGAAAGTCGGGTCAGGAACTGGGGTCCTAGTTGAACCGGAGAGACCCGAATTCATATTGGTGTCATAGAATTTTTTAGCTTAGATACCATATGATTGGGTATCATATGAGTAGGCCCGAAAAAACCCTTGTATAGCTTCTTCGATTTCTCGGTAAAGAGAAATATGACCAACAGTGGTTCGAATGTATATACAAAGAATTTTTTTTTTTAAACTTCTTACTATTAGATAATGTCCATAAATCTCATGATAGGTACCCGAAGATTCATAGTGAACTTCGATGGGAGCTTCTCTTGAAGCAATAACGCATTGCTCTAGTTGCCACCGGAGCCACAAAGGACTATCTAAATTGATTCTTTTCTGCCTATAAGCTCCAATCGCATCATAGGAATTACAAAAAAAAGGCTCCCTTGTAGACTTATAGTTATTATCGTCAATTCTTTCATTTTGATAGCTTTTTCGATTCCATGGATTATACCTATTCGCACAAATACCTCGACGATTCCCACTCGTTAATACATAGAGCCCAATAAGCATATCTTGAGTAGGTACGGAAATGGGATCCCCAATAGCTGGAGACAAGAGATTCATATGAGAAAACATAAGTAAACGAGCCTCCGCTTGCGCCTCTAAAGATAAAGGTACATGAACTGCCATTTGATCCCCATCAAAGTCTGCATTGAATCCCTTACAAACTAATGGATGTAAACAAATAGCGCGTCCTTCCACTAAAATAGGTTGGAATGCCTGTATACCTAATCTATGCAGAGTAGGCGCTCTATTCAGCAATACAGGATGTCCCCGCATAACTTCTTGCAGTATTTCCCATACAATCGGCCCTTTTTCCCGAATTTTACTCTTAGCAACTCCTATGTTCGGAGCAAGATGTTGTCTAATTAGACCGCGAATTACAAATGTCTGGAAAAGCTCTATTGCTATTTCGCGAGGCAATCCACAGCGATGTAATGAAAGTGAGGGGCCAACAACAATGACAGAACGTCCCGAATAATCGACTCGTTTGCCAAGCAAAGTCTCGCGAAATCTTCCCTCTTTGCCTTCAATTACATCTGAAAACGACTTGTAAACCTTATTATGACCGTCCCTCATTGGTTGTCCGCGGATTCCATTATCAAGAAGTGTATCCACGGCTTCTTGTACCAATTTTTCCTGACACATTACTAATTCCCCTGGCGTAGATCTACTTGTTGTTAATAGATCGGTAAGAGTATTATTTCGATAGATAACTCTTCTATAGAGTTCATTAATATCCGAACTCATTAGTTTACCCCCATCTATCTGAATGATCGGTCTCAACTCGGGAGGAAGAACCGGTAATAGACATAAAACCATCCATTCTGGTTCTATATTTGTTCGAATAAAATGCTTAGCCAATTCCATGCGTCTAACCAAAAAATCCTTTCTTCTTCCAATTTTTCGATCTTCCCATTCATTACCCGTGAGGCCTTCTTCTCCTAATTCTTTCCATTCTACCACCGAATAATCGATAAGAATTCGCAAATCTAGATCGGCTAATTGTTCTCGAATAGCACCTGCTCCGGTAGAAATTTCGCGACTTCGAAATGTATCGAAACCTTGGGTAGTAAAAAAAAGTGGGATACTGTATTTCCAGGATTGAATTTCATATTCGAATGAACCTCGTAATCGTAAGAAAGTAGGTTTTTTAGCGATGGGCCTAGCAAAAGAAAAATTAGGATAGGGCCCTGCGGGATCCCCCCCTCAAAATCGGACATGAGAGTTTCCTCTCATCCGGCTCAAGTAGTTACACCAAATAAAGATAAAGTAAAGGAGTTCTCGCTTTCAAATTCTAGAACCCCCCCAAAAAGGTCTACTCTTTACTCAAGTTCCAAGAAACATTTCATTGATTGATTCTTCTTTTATTGATTTAGATTTTCTTAATTCTTTATTCAATTCAAAATTAGGACATAAATGAAATGTGAAATTCTTGAGTAGTCTACTTCCCCTCGAATGCTGAATCCTCTTAAATTAAAGGAGTGTCATAAGGGATTTACTTGTCTATGTACCCTTCCATTCGATCTCTTAGGTCCTGCGGTACCTCGACGATTATACCACGATGCCCTTAACTTAAAGCCTAAGCCTATATGCGATGTATAGACTCCTGCAACCATGACATATTTGTTTCCTTGAACATAATTTCATTTCTTTCTAAAAGAACTAAAAGAAATGAGAACGGTTAATTCCACAAAAAAAGAAGTCTTTTTTTCACGAGGTACAACTCAAAATTCCTAGTTATTTATTTTTACTGACTCGACCATAGACCAATTCCCTTTTTATTTGGGAGTATTGAATACGCCCATAATTCTGAGCTTCATGTTACTCTTCCCAAGAGACATGTCAGATCCAGGGCATCCCAATTCGATTGAATGGGATGACAGTTTCTCATTCCTAATCTGTAAAATAATAATTTCGATCAAATCACACATCGCAGTATACTAGACCCTCTAATTCTTTAAGAGGTTTGTCTAAAAGATTGGCGATATAACTAGGAAGACGTTTCAAATACCATACATGAGTTACTGGACATGCCAGCCTTATGTATCCCATTTGATATCTTCGTATCCGAGAATCAACAAATTCAACTCCGCATTGTTCACAAAATTTAGGGCCCTCCTTTTGATTTCCAATTACTCGATAATTTCCACAAGCGCAAATTCCACTTTTTATAGGTCCAAAAATTCTTTCACAAAATAATCCATCCTTTTCCGGTTTATTGGTTTTGTAATGAAAAGTATAGGGTTTTGTCACCTCTCCAACGGTTTCTCCATTAGGTAGGATTTTCTTGGCCCAAGCACTTATTTGTTGGGGAGAAACTGATCCAATTCGGAGTTGTTGATGTTTATATCGGTCGATCATAGAAGAAAAATTCTGAGTCATTCCGATTAAGCTTCCTTCCTATTAATCTGGAAGTTCTTCTCAGATACAAGGAAATGATTCAGTTCCAGAGCCAAAGATCGTAATTCTCGGACGAGCAATCGAAAAGATTCTGGAGCATCTTCGGGTTTAGGTATTGTTCCTCCAATGATCGTAGTCCCAAGTACTTCTTGGCGAGCTCTAATATGATCAGATTTATAAGTAAGCATTTCTTGTAAAATATGAGCAACACCAAATCCCTCTAGAGCCCAAACCTCCATTTCTCCTACCCGTTGTCCTCCTTGCTTGGACCTTCCTCTAAGTGGTTGTT
>Ga0326511_10000176_pt1:35000-40000 | contig 52574 bp, 34 predicted proteins | sample 0_2496_0518_D_FD_203701 | JGI IMG/M metagenome (GOLD analysis project Ga0326511, IMG submission 203701) | Bovine rumen microbial communities from UC Davis, California, United States - 0_2496_0518 | ecosystem: Host-associated > Mammals > Digestive system > Stomach > Rumen | place... | reverse complement strand
TTCTGATCGATAATAGATACCGGGGCTTTGCAATATTTGATTGATCACAATTCTGTATATTCCATTTACTATAGAAGTTCCGAGGGAGTTCATTAAAGGAATGTTTCCAATAAAAATTGTTTGTTCTTGCATATCCTTACTGGTTTTCCAAATTAATCCTGCGGATACATATAATTCAGAAGAATATGTGAGTGATTCATATACAGCATCCCTTTCTTTTATCAACGGTTCCACCAATTGATATGTTTCCACAAATAATTGAAATTCAATTTCTTGCTCTGTATCTTCAATTTTTGGAAACTTATAAAGTTCTTCTGTTAAGCCCCGATCCATGAACCCACAAAATCCTTCAAATTGTATCTGATTCAACCCAGGTATTGTAGACATTTCCCCATTTTCATCCCCGAGCATTTTGAATTTCCCATTTCTCAAAAAAATCCCATTCTTTTTTCATTCTTCATCGAATCCTACGAATCGATCTAATAATGATGGAATTGAATTTCTATTCTGTTTACTGAATCACATGAAATTTTATCTAACTCCATATACCATATAATATATGTGGAATGTATGAAATATGAAATGCGTATGAACGGAAGAAGAAAAATTATACTCAAATTTGAATTTATATTTATAACAAACAGATACAGAAAAGAATTGATAAATGCCATTTCGCCGCATGGAGTTTTGTTTTTGTATAGAATATAAAAAAAAATAATTCAATTTCTACCATTATTATGATATTACATATTCCAATCCGATTGAATACCAGAAAAATGAAAGGAATTCCTGATTTGATCTGTTCGTTGAGATAAAGACAAAATAATCATAAAATATATATATAGGGAGAGAGTTGATTTTTCTAGCGCTTAATTTTTTCATGGACTCCATTGTTCAAAAAACGATTCGCAGAGAAGATAGATGTTTTTACCCACTTTTTAGTTTTTTATTTTTTAGTAGAATATTTAGAATATGATTGAAGTGCGTACGAAAAGGGGGCTTCTATTTATTAAACATGTGCAGATATAGCATTTCTATTTATATATGTCTTTCTTTTATTCCATTATAACGCTCTAATGGAGACAAGACATGGCGTGCTCTATCAAAAATTCGATTTTTTCTTTTATTTTAATCTATTCAATGAAAAATTGAAACACGATAATTTCTTGCTGATTCCCTATGGACATCATATCTAGATAGATAAAATACCTCATTAGATAACTATAACTGTGTAACAACTTATGCTCTGGGGTTTACATAGACTCATAATTGCTGTTATATTATTATAATATACTTGAAATTAAGAAAGTTTTTTTTATTGAAAAAAAAATCAATTTAGTTATGTATCCAGTTTTATTTTCTTATACCATTAGAAAAAGACAAGTGAAGAAGAATCGTCCATAAATTTGCAGTCAATAGTTAATGGTTCCAATTTATTTGTCCTGAATTTTTACTTTTGTAACTGAGAATCCACATTTTCTTTTTCAATAGAAAAGAAAGGGAAAGTTTTTAGATATTGTGTGTCTTGAGATACTATAACCAATTGAAGGTATGGATCCGATCTAAAAATGAAAAAGAAAAGGGAGATACTCTCCTTTTTTTGTTTGTAACCTTTTGGCGACATGGCCGAGCGGTAAGGCGGGGGACTGCAAATCCCTTATTCCCCAGTTCAAATCCGGGTGTCGCCTGATCAACAAAAAACTCGAAATCCTAACGTCTCCTAACGTCTAGGATTCAAGGAAAAACTAAAGTAGTGGAAGGGAATCAGTAAATCTTGATATGGGAGCCCCCCTTACTAATGGAGTGGCTACTAGAGGAGTCTTGAATTAGATTGGATAACGGGAGTGTCTAATTAACTAATGAATGGTTGTAGAAGGGTTGGAAGATACTTTGTATACAGACGGATGAAAGTCTCTGAGTGTTCAGGCATCCAATTAATATTAGATTGGATAGATAATTGGCTTTTACTTAATGAGGGACACCAAAAGAAAGAATAAGTCTTATTATTGATACATGTGAGTAACATTCTTTTGATACTTCCAAAAGTGTTACTGCGCATTTTGCTTGTGCTTAATGGTTCTCGATTTGACTCGAAATCATATAAGAGCTTGTTATAAGCGGATTTATCGAAGTGATTCATCAACGGTGGCGTGTCACAATTCCCTTTTCTTTTTGACTCTGCGCCAGTAATTCCACTATTATTAGTGAACAATAATGGAAAAATTGAATTCCTTCATATTTGTTTCATATTCATAGAGATAGGGGACATAATACACATGGATATAGTAAGTCTTGCTTGGGCTGCTTTAATGGTAGTCTTTACATTTTCCCTTTCACTCGTAGTATGGGGAAGAAGTGGGCTCTAGGGGTACTCCTAATTGGGGTTGAGGAATCAAACCGTATCAATTGTTTTCTAGATCGTTTTGCAAAGCCTTTTTTTATTTTAACTATTTTATTAGTCTTCATTTCGAAATTCTTGGATTCTAGTGGAGTAATGTATTCTATGAATAACACCTTTTCAATCAAAATCAAATAAACATTTCAATAATCCCCATGTTCGTATTTCGAAAGTAAAAGGGATCCGGATGATAGGCAATAAAAAAAAAGAATTCTTCCTAAATTTTCTATTTTGATGAACCAGCTCTTACCAGAGTTATGAACGGACAATGAGGGACAAGGAACCCCCCTTTGTTTTCTGTATTTGCTTGTTTTTATTTCCCTCCCTCTTTACTGTTCAAAGAGAAAAAAAAGTCTTTTTTTTATTTAATTTTAATAAGATCTTGCCTTAGTGTAGTCACATATTAGACACTTACCCCCTGTTTTATTTGAATTTCATTTATGAAATGCTTTATTGACTCATTTCATATCATGGATCAAAGAAGTTAAATTCAAAATCGGCAGGGTATACCCTTTTTTCGAAACGAAATACGAAGAAAAGTTACCATAGAACTCTTTGGATCATCTGTCAGTTGCTCAACGAATTACTTCTTTGGAATGTTCAAAAAAAAGATTACTTGGTTTTCTTTTTTTTTATTAATTTAATTAATATATGCCTATTCCATTCCATTTTTCCTTCATTTCTGATTATTTTAATAGGAATCTCGGTATCCACCAAAAAAATCAAATCCATGAAATGAAAGAATTATAAAATCGTAAGACTTGCCTTTCAATTATTTCAGATTAATTGAAATCAACACAAATAAAATAGATCAAGCGAAGAAATAAAATTGAGATACTATGTACAGTACATATATTTAATTGATATCGACATGTATGAAGATACATATTGTGGATTCATCTATATTAAGCTTGTATCTTTCTACATTACAATAATAGATATAGATAGTATGGTAGAAAGATTCATATTTTTTTTCTACCATACTATCGAGTTTTATAGGATACTGCTGATTCTAGTCCATTCATTTTATTTAAGACGTGAGATTTGAATCCTTTTTTTCTTAACTCCTTGATAAAAAGTCAAGTTTCATTCAAATTAATCACTTTGACTGACAGTTTTTACGTATATTATAAGTAAAAAAGCGGTAGGAACTAGAATGAACAGCGCTGTAGCAATAAATGCGAGAATATTTACTTCCATAATTTCATTGTTTTTTTTACTTCGCAATAACTCGGGATTTAATCCCATAGAGATGATAAATTTGTCGCTTGTAAATTCAATGCAATGACTTACATTTCAATGACATCGAATCGGATCAATATCATGAATAACAATATCTAGGCTATCAAATCGATTCACCGTCGAGAATTGAATAGTATAACATAGGAAGATCTTTTATCCACACCGAATACAAAAAGTGATGCCTGGTCCAATCAAAAGAATTCCTTTATTTATATATATTCTTTTCCACCCTTTCTTTTCGATAATCTACCGCCTTCCTTGTACAATCATCTGATGATGTATCATCTGACTGCTTTTCCACTTTCACCGTTTACAAATAGTTTCCAAATAAACCCCAACAAAAAAGAGAAAGGAAAAAATAAATAAAAAAAAAGATAAAGATATCGTTGGGAATGAAATTCTGTCATTTGTATCCCCTTTGACAGAAAACGGAGGGATCTATTGATGTATTTTAAAAATTTTATCCGTCGGGACTGACGGGGCTCGAACCCGCAGCTTCCGCCTTGACAGGGCGGTGCTCTGACCAATTGAACTACAATCCCAGGGAAATAAAGAAAAGTGTACAACAGAGATAGTCTTATGATTTCATTCATTTTCTATTTAGATTTTAGATTCGAAGCCGGGTTGTAACAAACAAAGGCGCGAGTAATATATTGATATCCATACGGGTATGCACTTTGAGTGAGAGCGACGCGGATTACTAGTTACTAGGAATCCTTTCGTTATTGCCAAATAAATCGATCAATAATCAATTTGAAAATGAAAACAAAAAAGAGTCTTCTTTTTTGTTTACTTTACTCTTTTTCTTTTCATTAAACTTTCTATTTAATGATCCTGATATGAATCTAGAGCGTTATCAAGGTCATAATTTATGGGAACAACTAAATAAATAGAACAAAATAAAAAACAAATAGCGGTAGGGATGGATATATCACAAAATTGGACTTTTTTTATTCTTCCCTAATTTTTTTGTTTGGCTTTTCGGGAAAACAAAATACAAAAAATGGGCATTTTAGGTTATGGCGGATCAGCGAATTATTGGGCCGAGCTGGATTTGAACCAGCGTAGACATATTGCCAACGAATTTACAGTCCGTCCCCATTAACCGCTCGGGCATCGACCCAGGAAGAATCAATTCTAGGTTTATTGATAATCCATGATCAACTTCCTTTCGTAGTACCCTACCCCCAGGGGAAGTCGAATCCCCGCTGCCTCCTTGAAAGAGAGGTGTCCTGAACCGCTAGACGATGGGGGCATACTTGCCTGACCGCGACCATACTATGCTCATAGTATGAGCAGTTTTTTGAAATTGTCAATATAATGGAATGACTAGAGCCGAAAGCTTTTTCCATCTTTTATG
>Ga0326511_10000176_pt1:12500-22500 | contig 52574 bp, 34 predicted proteins | sample 0_2496_0518_D_FD_203701 | JGI IMG/M metagenome (GOLD analysis project Ga0326511, IMG submission 203701) | Bovine rumen microbial communities from UC Davis, California, United States - 0_2496_0518 | ecosystem: Host-associated > Mammals > Digestive system > Stomach > Rumen | place... | reverse complement strand
TAGAAATTAAATAGAAATAGAATTAAATAGAATTCTCTAATTTCTAATTCGAATTTCGAATCCTAAAACTAAAATAATAATAAATAAACAGAGAGCTCTTGTTCTTATTCGAAACGCCGCGTGATCTTTAACCAATTCTGCGCTTCAATATAATTACCAGGAGTAAGCGCTATAGCCTGTTTCCAATACTCAGCGGCTTGATCGAACCAAGCCTCCGCTATTTCAGAATCCCCCTGTCGAATGGCCTGTTCTCCCCGGTCGAAATAGGCGGTTCAATTCCTTCCCTTAGAACCGTACTTGAGAGTTTCCTACCTCATACGGCTCGGCAGTCAATTCTTTTGGTATCCCATTTTTTTACCCTACCATATATCCAATTGAATGAGATTTCTCATAGATCTATTGATTTGTCTCGGGTTAACCAAAAGGGGTTAATTACATGAGTTTCAAACTCTAATTTGGATTAAATTAATAATAAGTTTTATCTTTTCTCCCACCTTCAGAAAAATAAAGCATAGGCATTTCGGGGCTGTCGTCCGTTAGATTTTTCTGAAAGGTAACTATCTCGGTTTCATATCATATAGAAATTTATATAGAATCCTTGAAAAAGACTTCTTCCTCATAAAAAAGACTTACTGTCTTTGGGATCTGATGCTACACCGCTGCTCAATAACTTAGGGGATCGGCTCTATTACATAAGTCGATTCCTAATTTTTATCTCATATCATGACATAAATAAGCAGTTCTTATTTATTGTATCGGCTCAAAACCTCGCTAATTGATCTTTACGGTGCTTCCTCTATCAATTAGATCTTTATCCATAGAATAAAGTATCTAGGCATATATATTTCTTCATATTTCGACTTCTATGAAGTTTCTTTTTTTGTTACAGCTGATAAAAATCGTTTTTTGGACGATGCAATATGTAGAAAGCCTATTTTTTTTTCTAGTATTTTATTTACTAGCGTGTTTATTTACTAGCGTATTTATTTACTAGCGTATTTGCTCTTTCTTTCCTTTTTTTATTTCTATAGTGGAGATAGTCGCACGTAATGACAGATCACAGCCATATTATTAAAAGCTTGTGGTAAGAACGGGTTTCGTTCTAGTGCTCGAAAATAATATTCTAAAGCTTTTGTATGCTCTCCATTACTTGTGTGGATAAGGCCTATGTTATATAGTATATAACTTCGATCATAGGGATCAATTTCTAGTCGCATAGCTTCATAATAATTCTGTAAGGCCTCCGCATAATTTCCTTCGGATTGAGCCGACATCCGTTACGGTCGTCATTCGATTCAAAGAATTCTCCGTTCCAAAACCGTACATGAGATTTTCACCTCATACGGCTCCTCCTTTATGTGCATAATGAGAATAATCCATGGAATTAAAAAAAAGGTCGAAATATTGTCATTATGAACTGAGCGGGGCTAATGTTTTTACAAGAAATCTCTAGCCAACCCTCTTGCAAAAGATCTTTTCTTACCATCAAGCGTGTTCGTACTAGATAAAAAAGTAAACTCCAACAATTTCTTTGTTCTCAACGCTCCTTAATTTCCAGGAATTAGTCACTTCAACAATCTTCGATGGTTATATGGGTATCCAAAGTACGAACAAGATGGATGTTTGTTGTCCCAACCATTTCTCTTAGTTCCGATCCCGATAAAGAAAGGGAATCATTAATAACAAAGTTTTCGTGTTGTTGATTCCTAGGCGTAGTGCTTCTTCCTCTATGCCGCCTATTGGTACTAGTGTAGTAGGGTTGACCCACAATACAGACCCATAGGTGTAACCTTTCGCTCAATACTCGAATCAACAATTGAAGCATCTGAGGTTGCATTAATCGGGGATACACGACAGAAGGAATTGCTTTATTTATAAACTTCACCTTCAACAAGCGTAGATTTCTTTTTTGTTTTCAATAGCCTTTTTTCTATTCTGAATAATGTGTCTTTTTCCTAAGACTGAGAGTGGTAAAGTAAATAAAAAAGTAAATAATAAATAAAGAATAAAGAGAATAAAGTAAAATATATATATAATAATAATCAAATCGCACCATCTCTGTAATAAGTAAATGCCTCTTTTTCTCCTGAAGTTGTCGGAATTATTCGTAATAAGATATTGGCTACAATTGAAAAGGTCTTATCAATAAAATTTCCATTTATCTGCGATCTAGGCATAGGTAGCAATCCATTCTATAACTCTTTTCATTACCCCTCGTGAGAAAATAATCTCACAAACAAAGGAAGTGTACAGTACGAAATAACATAAAAGTAGACCCATTCCATTTTTTAAAAATTCTTCGAGCCCGGAGGCTAAAGAAAAAGTGATAAAAAAAAAGTGATGAAAAGTTTTCTATTTTTATAGCAAGTTTCCTAGTTAGAATTGATATTGTTCGTACCTATCGAACAATCTAATATGAGTAACTCGCTATTCGCTCGGGGTATCGGCCATAATAATTATGTAGGAGAGATGGCCGAGTGGTTCAAGGCGTAGCATTGGAACTGCTATGTAGACTCTTGTTTACCGAGGGTTCGAATCCCTCTCTTTCCGCACCTTCACCTAATTCGCCAATGTAACTGACTACAATGTATCAAATAAGAACATATACTAAAGAATTAGACCCTTCTTTAGTATAGATTCTCTATTCCCAATTCCTTTTTAATATGGAATGCGTAAAATAGCATACAGGGGATGAAAATCTCCTTACGTATCTATCATACATGAATAGGAGAAAAATCTCCGAATCAAACCCATTCCCCTGTCTTCCTTTACTTAACCTTAACTCAGGTGAAAAGGGGGCAGAACCCTTGTTTTGTTATTTTAGTTAGGTTTAAGTCTGACGAGAATAATATTCTACGACAAGCAATTCATTTATTTTCAAACCAACCCATTTCCTATCTATTATTTGATTGACTAATCCTTTATATTGTAATGTGTGAAAGGTCAAATGTTTTGGTAATTCCTCATTGGTGGATGAATCAAGATAATTTTGAATCAGAGTTCTAGATTTTTGTTCATCCCTCGCTGAAATAATATCTCGGGGTTTGCAGCGATAACTTGGTATATCTACTGTACGCCCATTAACTAAAATATGTCTATGGTTAACTAATTGACGGGCTTGAGGAATAGTCGAAGCCATACCCAATCGAAAAAGGATGTTATCCAACCGCATTTCAAGTAATTGTAGTAAAACCTGACCTGTTGACCCTTTGGCTTTTCTGGCAATACGAACGTATTTAAGTAATTGTCGTTCTGTAAGGCCATAATGAAAACGCAATTTTTGTTTTTCTTCTAAACGAATACGGTATTGAGATTTTTTACCGGGGCGCGATTGGTTTCTAAGATCGCTTCCGGCTCTAGGCCTTTTACTAGTTAGTCCCGGTAAAGCCCCCAGACGGCGTATTTTTTTGAAACGAGGCCCTCGGTAACGTGACATAAGGACTCCTTATTAATTTGAATTTTATTGAAATTTCATAAACCGAAATTAAAACTGAACTAAATGAAGCGAAATCGACTGAAGGATTGTACTACAAATATTAATGAGATGAATTGGATCAATATCCATACTTTACTTTTTTGTTTTTTTGTATTGTATATAATGTATACAAAAAATAGAAATAAATATATATATAATAATAATATATAAATATAAAAATAATATTAATATATAAATATAAAAATATATAAAATATTTAGAATATATATAATAAAATAGATATAATATATAAATAAATTGAATATAATATTAAATAGATAAATAAATTAAACCAAAAGAGTTTCCTTTTTTTTCTTGATTTATTCTGCAAAGATCTAACTCCTCAAATTGATCCCTAATTGGAAGTTTCGACGAGATAATAAACAGATTGTTGACCTTTGGAAAGAATTGGAAAGAAAAGGGGAAAAAGCTTTTTCACTGTTTGTTCTTTGATTTCAAAAAAAACATTCTAAATTATGTAAAAAAGGCAAAAAGCAAACAAATAGGGAAAGCCGGCTATCGGAATCGAACCGATGACCATCGCATTACAAATGCGATGCTCTAACCTCTGAGCTAAGCGGGCTCAAATAATAGAAATTTGGTATCCATAGGGATTCAGCAAACTATTAGATCTTATCTATTAACTATCTATTAGTTATTCATAATTAATATGAATTATTAATATGAATTATAGACTCGAATTTAGAAAAACTAGAATTTTTTCTAATTTTTAATGCCATACTTAATATAAACTTAATATAAATATAACATGTTTAATATAATAATGGTAGATTCAATCTAATATTCAAGCTAATGTTGATAGAATCTAATAATTAAATTAAAATTTTATATATATATTTATTATTTATCTATATATTTTATATATTTAATATATTTAATATCTTTTTTTATATCTTAGTTATATTTCTTTTATATTAATATATTACTAATATTACTGACTCCATTTTTATTTTCTAGTTTATTTTATATTTTAGTATATTTTACATCTAAATGATATAGAAATAGAAAATTTTTTATATAGATTTCATTTAATCGATCGATTTAATAGATTTAATATAGATTAAATTTATTTTGAATAGATTTAATATAGATTAAATTTATTTCTATTTAGTTTAGAGTTCTAAATAGAGATAATTAGAGTCAAAATCTTTTTATGCAGTTATATATTTTATGATTATATAAATGAAACGTTATAAGTCTAGATAATTAGAATGAAACTCTTTTTAGACTCAAAAATTTGAATTATCTTCGAATTCGAAATAGAAATGAATGGAATAATTAGTTCTAGTTATTAAATATAAATAATTAGTTCTAGCTATTATACTATAAAAAAAAATAATTAATTTCATTTTCATTTTTAATAATGAATAAATTCAATTTTCATTTTTCTTTTTTTAGTTATTATGGTTATATAGGATAGTCTAATAAAAGGATAAGAATAAAAATGAAATTAAAGAAAAAAAGATGCAACCCATAGAAATGAAATCCAGATCATAATGAGAGACTCCTTTCTTTTGTTTTCATTCATAAAGACAGAAGCTAAGACGAAAAAAAGAATCGACCCTTCGAGTATTCCACCAAATTGCCTGAGAAAACTGAGAGTAAGAGGGACATATATATGTTATGAAATACCCATCTATATTGAATTGCGAATACAGAAATGATAAAATATTTTTGGACCAAATAAAAATTAATATGGGTCTCCGATAGAGACGAAAGACGGATAAACAAACAAGAAAATAGGTAAAGACCCTTCGATATAAGAATCTGTATCTATATCTACTAAATTCAACGGTTTCGCATAAAAAGAAAGCAAATAAATAAACGAAAGAAAATAAACAAATGAAAGAAGGGGGAAAGGAGGGAGAAAGGGGGAAGGAGGGGCATCCTAATGAGATCCTAATCTCAAGACACAAAAGGGGATATGGCGAAATTGGTAGACGCTACGGACTTAATTGGATTGAGCCTTGGTATGGAAACCTACTAAGTGATAACTTTCAAATTCAGAGAAACCCTGGAATGAAAAATGGGCAATCCTGAGCCAAATCCTATTATTTTATTATTTTACGAAAATAAACATGAACAAAGGTTCAGCAAGCGAGAATAAGAAAAAAAGGAAAGGATAGGTGCAGAGACTCAATGGAAGCTATTCTAACAAATGGGGTTGACTGTTGGTAAAGGAATCCTTATATCGAATATCGAAACTCTAGAAAGGATGCAAGATATACCTATTTTTTTTATAGGTATACTAATGAAAAACTATCTCAAAAAAGACGAACCGAACCCGTATTTTTTTTTATTTCTATTATATGCAATATCAATTTATATGAAAATATGAAAAATAAAAAGAATTGTTGTGAATCGATTCCAAGTTGAAGAAAGAATCGAATAGAATAGTCATTAATCAAATCATTCACTCCATAGTCTGATAAATCTTTTGAAAAACTGATTAATCGGACGAGAATAAAGATAGAGTCCCGTTCTACATGTCAATATCAATACCGACAACAATGAAATTTATAGTAAGAGGAAAATCCGTCGACTTTAAAAATCGTGAGGGTTCAAGTCCCTCTATCCCCAACCCCAAAAAGCCCGTTTGCTGTCTATTTATTTTATCCTACCCTTTTTGTTAGTGGTTCAAAGTTCCTCATGTTTCTCATTCATCCTATTCTTTGCCGTTTTACAAGCGTATCCTAGCATAGCAGAATTTTGTTCTCTTATCACAAGTCTTGTGATATAGTGTGATGTGATATATATATGATATACGTAGAAATCTCTTGAGCAAGGAATACCTATTTGAATGATTCATAATACATATGATTACTCATATGGAAATTTACAAAGTCTTCCTTTTGAAGATCCAAGAAATTCCTGTTCGAGACTTTTAATTTAATACTTTTTCGTTTTTTTTGTTTTCATTTTTAATTGACATAGACCCAAGTCATCTAGTATTATGAGGATAATGCGTCGGTAATGGTCGGGATAGCTCAGTTGGTAGAGCAGAGGACTGAAAATCCTCGTGTCACCAGTTCAAATCTGGTTCCTGGCATATGATTAATTTGTATGAGTATCTACTCTACAAATTAATTGATATGGATCGACATAATACATACTTATCTAGCTAGGTATCTGAGAGTAAACCCTCTCTTTATTTATTTTATTTTGTATTTTTTTCTCTTTTTAAAATGAGCAAAGAGTCTATTCTAATGTGTCTATTATAATGTAGTAAAAGACAAAATTTGCTTATCTTTCCTCTTCTTTTTTATTTGTTCACACTGCGGCTTCTCACATTCAAAAAGAATGGTAATACTTCATACATATTTAATTAAAAGATTAAAATAAAAATAGTTGGTTGAAAGGCCCAACAAAAAGTCGGGTCTAGAGGAGTTCAAGGATAGAAATAACCAAGACTCATCTCAGCTACAGTACAAATAGAAGCCGATCCCCTTTCATTTATTTCTTTGTATTCTCTTTCATATTCCATTTCTTCATTCCCTTCTATGCGACTCTCTAGAGTTCATCTAAGTGATGTGCGCGATACAAAGTTCACGGTACAGAACCCTTGTTGTTCATCCTATTGTCTCGGCTCGTCCGAAATAAAATAAATATAAATAAAAAAGTCTCTTCAAAAATCGAGAATCTCAATGATGTATTGTCTTTTATTTCTTTTTATTTATTAGCCTATCCATAAGAATACGAATGAAACCTCAATTCCTCTGTTTGAGCTAGAAGAGAATGTACAAATATTCCTTGAATATTCGAAGTTGTAATTAGTTTCTTATCATTCAATGAGCGTCTTGTATTTCATAAAAATTGGGGGCAATGTAATCCTTACGTAAAGGCCACCCTATCCAACTTTCGGGCATTAAGATACGTTTCAGTCGTGGATGATTTTCATAAGAGATTCCCAACATGTCATAAGATTCTCGTTCTTGAAAATCCGAACTTTTCCAAACCCAGAAAACAGACGGAATTCTAGGGTTACTCCTTGGAGCAAATACTTTTATACATACCTCTTCCGGTTGATCTACACCATACTCTATTCTCGTAAGATGATACACACTGGCTAACAGTCCGCCTGGTGCTACATCATAGGCACATTGGGAACGTAGATAATTGTAACCATATACATATAAAATAACAGCAATGGAATGCCAATCCTCAGGCTTTATTTGTAAAGTCTCTATTCCTTGGTAATCGAAGCCCAAAGATCTATGAACTAGCCCGTGTTTGACTAGCCAAACAGACAAACGACCCTGCATCTTTTTATCTCTCCCGCACTTTTCTTTTTTATTTGTCATTTTTATAAGATAAGTATTTCGCATTTATGATGAAATCGAATTTATGAAGATTAATTCGTTGTCTGTTTCTGTAAAAAAAAAAAATCCTACCTAATTTACTAATTCGTGGGAAGATAGTGAACCCTTGTAGTTGAAAAATGTTTCAGGAGGAATCTCTGAAGTAGATGGTGGTTGATAGAGCAATCCTTGATTATAATTTCCAGTACGAGTACTGCGTACAAGACAAAACTTGTGATTGGTAGTAAAACACCGATCCCCCTGTTGAGATCTAATTCGATCTTCATAGATTTCGCGAGATATTTTCTTACGAAGTTTTGTTATAGCATCTATAACTGCCTCGGGTTTAGGGGGACAGCCCGGCAAATAGACATCCACGGGAATTAGCTTATCGACCCCCCGAACAGTACTATAAGAATCAGTACTGAACATCCCTCCTGTAATTGTACACGCGCCCATAGCAATAACATATTTAGGTTCGGGCATTTGTTCATATAATCTCACTAAAGAGGGCGCCATTTTCATTGTTACTGTTCCAGCTGTTAAAATTAGGTCTGCCTGTCTAGGACTCGATCTTGGTACCAGCCCATAACGATCAAAGTCGAAGCGTGAGCCTATTAATGAAGCAAATTCAATAAAGCAACAACTGGTACCATAAAGAAGCGGCCATAAACTGGAGAGTCTTGACCAATTTGAAAGATCATTTAATGTAGTTGAAATAACTGAATTTTGGGTTGTTCGATCAAGTAAGGGAAATTCGATGGAATTCATACTCAATGTTATTATTATTTTGACTTTTTTCTTTCTTTTTATTATCTGAATATTCAGGAACTAAGACCATTCCAATGCTCCTTTTCGCCATGCATAAACTGAACCAACAATTAGGATAAGCACGAAAATGAAAGCTTCTATGAATACGGGTACCCCCAATACATCGAAACTCATTGCCCATGGATAAAGAAAAACCGTTTCAACATCAAAAACAACAAAAACTAGAGCAAACATATAATAACGGATTCGAAATTGTAACCAAGCATCGCCCATTGGTTCTATACCCGATTCATAACTAGAAAGTTTTTCTGGACCCTTTCTAATCGGGGCTAAAACTCCAGAAATTAGAAATGCCAAAATAGGAATAGCACTTGATATTATTAGAAATGCCCAGAAAATATCATATTCGTAAAGCAGAAACATAGACGAACTCCTATGAATGTGAAAAATAGATCGGATTAGTCGCTTCGACCTGGAATTCATTGTCAAGTCATCCGCAACTGTTTGTTTAGTCAAAACAACAATTCAGTTTGATCGAATCGTCCAGTTTCGTTTGTTTGCGGTGTTTCCATGTTGCGTTTTAAGATTTATTGATTGGAATTAATCCTATTTTATTTACATTCCACTTATTTCGATTTCATTTCGATATAGTACTAATTTGTATAATACTAGTATAAATATATATTTATACTATATATAGTATAATACTATACAAATCCAAAACAAGTAATACTTTTTCGTTTTCACTTCATTTCGGATTTTTCTAAATAAAAGGAATTCTAATATCTAACTAATATCTAATATTTATTAGAAGAAATAAAAAAACTTTTAATTCGAAATTCTATTTATTCTAAATAGAAATTCGAAATTATAGATTTCGAATAAATAGAAATTTTTTATTTTATATCTATTTATATAGAATCAATCAAAAATCAATCTACCCGCGAGGATTAATTAAGAAAATGGGGTTTTGTTTATTTTATTCTTATCCAAGAAAAAAAAAGAGCGATTGGATCCGTTGAAATGCGCTTTTGTTTTCAGGGTTATACTCTGAGTGATCTCCCTGTGAGCGAGCTTATGGGAATGATTTTAACCAAGCAACTGGAAGCGACCAGTTCCAATCAACAAAGAATACAATAATTAGGAAAAAAACTCTATTTTTATTTTTAGTTGGATTTGGATATTCTTTATTTTATTGTTTTAGTTTGCTTTAGTTTTAAGAATATTATTTTCATTTTTCTTAATTTAATAAATTTAATGAATATTTAAAATTAATAAAATAGAAAATTCGAAAATATAGGGCTATACGGACTCGAACCGTAGACCTTCTCGGTAAAACAGATCGAACTGATTATTATCAAAATGATTCGGCCTATTTCAAAGACCCAACATGCATTTTTTTTTTTGCATTGGGCTCTTTCATTAACTGATAGAA
>Ga0326511_10000176_pt1:0-7500 | contig 52574 bp, 34 predicted proteins | sample 0_2496_0518_D_FD_203701 | JGI IMG/M metagenome (GOLD analysis project Ga0326511, IMG submission 203701) | Bovine rumen microbial communities from UC Davis, California, United States - 0_2496_0518 | ecosystem: Host-associated > Mammals > Digestive system > Stomach > Rumen | place: USA... | reverse complement strand
GGTGTTCTGCCCGTAGCTTCGGGGGGTATTCACGTTTGGCATATGCCTGCTTTGACCGAGATCTTTGGAGATGATTCCGTACTACAATTCGGTGGAGGAACTTTAGGACACCCTTGGGGAAATGCACCGGGTGCCGTAGCTAATCGAGTAGCTTTAGAAGCATGTGTACAAGCTCGTAATGAGGGACGTGACCTTGCCCGCGAGGGTAATGAAATTATCCGCGAGGCTAGCAAATGGAGTCCTGAACTAGCTGCTGCTTGTGAAGTATGGAAGGCGATCAAATTTGAATTCGACGCAGTGGATAAATTAGATAAAGTGGAAAAATGAGATAAACCAGCTTCATAAATCAAATTTGAATTCGAAGCAATGGATACTTTGTAATCCAGTAATTACTGTCGGTTTGTTGAATTGCAATTAAACTCGGCCCAATCTTTTACTAAAAGGATTGAGCCGATTCTATTGTCTATATTTTTGATAGATATATTTTTATCTAGATATACAAGATCTTAAATACAAAAATAAAAGACTAAACACAACTCAAATTTTCTCCTGGGTCCATAATTAATCCTATGTATGGATCCTTAGGATTGGTGTATTCTTTTCTATCCTATATACCACGGTTTCGGATCATGGATCGAGCCAAGCATCACAACTTCTTCTACCCATCCTGTATGTTGTCCTTTTGGCTCCGTGTTGGAATAGAAACTTATTGTATTAGTAGACGAGATTTTACGAAAAAGGTTCTTGATAGGAGAAAAATTTCTTTTTTCAATTTTTTCAGTGCGGATTTTACACAACATGGGGAAATCACTATTTCTAATTGAAAATTGATATTTCTAATTCAAAAGAAAAAAGAGCTCTATCCTATCATATATCTGCTACTCTAGGTTCTCACAAAAGAGAATCGTTTCTTTCAATATTCACTCATTGTTCGTTAATAACCCTAGTGATTGTATCTAGTATGCGTATTCTGATAGGAAATAAAATATTCAATTGATTTTTCATCGAATGACTATTCATCTACTGTACTTTCATGGAAATAGAGGCAAGAAAGCTCTATGGAAAAATCATGGTTCAATTTGATCTTGTCTAAGGGAGAATTAGAATACAGATGTGGGCTAAGTAAATCAATGGATAGCCGCCTTGGTCCTGTTGAAAATACTACTGTAAACGAAGACCCGACTCGAAATGATACGGATAAAAACATTCATGATTGTAGTGACAGCTCTAGTTATTACAGTAAGGTTGATCATTTAGTTGACGTCAAAGACATTCGGAATTTCATTTCTGATGACACCTTTTTAATTAGGGATAGTAATCAGGACCGTTATTCCATATATTTTGATAGTGAAAATCAAATTTTTGAGCTTAACAATGATCATTCTTTTTTGAGTGAACTAGAAAGTTTTTTTTATAGTTATCATAATTCTAGTTATATGAATAATGGATCGAAAAATGATGAGCCCCACTATCATTTTAACTTGTATGATAATGATACTAACTGTGGTTGGAATAATCACATTAATAGTTGTATTGACTCTTATCTTCGTTCTCAAATCTGTATTGATAGTTCCATTTTAAGTGGTAGTGACAATTCCAATGATAATTATATTTCTAATTACATTTGCGGCGAAGGTGGAAATAGTAGTGAAGGCAAGAATTTCGATATAATAACTCGTGAAAATGGTAATGATTTAACTCTAAAAGAAAGTTCTAATGATCTCGATCTATACAAGGATTTGTGGGTTCAATGCGAATGCGAAAATTGTTATGGAGTAAATTATAAGAAATCGCTTAATTCAAAAATGAATATTTGTGAACAATGTGGATATCATTTGAAAATGAGGAGTTCAGATAGAATCGAACTTTCGATTGATCCAGGCACTTGGGGTCCTATGGATGAAGACATGATCTCTCTGGATCCCATTGAATTTCAGTCTGAAGAAGAGCTTTATAAAGATCGTATTGATTTTTATCAAAGAAAGACAGGATTAACTGAGGCTATTCAAACAGGCACGGGTCAACTAAACGGTATTCCTATAGCAATCGGGGTTATGGATTTTCAGTTTATGGGGGGGAGTATGGGATCCGTAGTAGGCGAGAAAATCACCCGTTTGATCGAATATGCTACCAATAATTTTTTACCTCTTATTCTAGTGTGTGCTTCCGGAGGAGCACGCATGCAAGAAGGAAGTTTGAGCTTGATGCAAATGGCTAAAATATCTTCCGCTTTATATGATTATCAATCAAATAAAAAGTTATTTTATGTATCAATTCTTACATCTCCTACTACTGGTGGAGTGACTGCGAGTTTTGGTATGTTGGGGGATATCATTATTGCTGAACCCAATGCCTATATTGCATTTGCGGGTAAAAGAGTAATTGAGCAAACATTGAATAAAACAATACCGGAAGGTTCACAGGCGGCTGAATATTTATTCCATAAGGGTTTATTCGATCCAATCGTACCACGTAATCCTTTAAAAGGTGTTCTGAGTGAGTTAGTTCAGCTCCACGGTTTTTTCCCTTTGAATCAAAATTCAATCAAGTAGAGTCTTAAGTGAAATTTTTTTATTTGTAGTGAAAAGGTAGTTAGTTAGTTTATCAGAATCAAAGTCAAAGCCCGCGTAATGGGCTTTGACTTTGTGACAAAAAAAGGAATTGTCGAAAAACAAATTATGTGGATAATTATTATTATCATTATCCGATATTACTAATGAGTAAACCTCTAGCAACAAGATAAAAAGCGAATTTTTCCTTCTGTGAAATGAAATTCGAATTTGGAGAGACAAATAAAACGAATTTTATCCTCCTCTATTGCGTATGTATATAGAATTTAAATAGAGAAAAAATAGAATAGAAATATAGAGTTTTGCATCTTTCTATATCTCCCGAAAATTCTATTTTTACTAATAATCCCTGTTCTTGGATCGGATTCTAACGAATCGAATCTTTCGACAATTTGTAATAAACTCTTTCTTTATTAAATTCAAAAATGCAAATTAGAAGACAAGAACAATAGAATAATAAGAAAAGTAAGAATAAAGTAAGATAATAAAGAAAGTGGATTATCTTATCATATACATCTATTTTATTTGATTTAAAAAGATGGGCAAGTCCTTTTATTTAATTCTACATTCCTTGCACTTATTAGATATCTATTAGATATATAGATTCGCTTAGATATACTTAGTATTTAGATATAATTAGTATAATATACGAATTATAATATAATCGTTATAAGATATATTTCTAACTAAACAATATAACAATAACAGGTACAAATATTAAATTGAGGTACCCATTTTATGACAACTTTCAGCAGTTTTCCCTCTATTTTTGTGCCTTTAGTAGGCCTAGTATTTCCGGCAATTGCAATGGCTTCTTTATCTTTGTATGTTCAAAAAACTAAGATTTTTTAGATTCGATGGGGCCAAGACCAAATCTTATCTATTTTTTTTCAAGACTTAGATGTCATGGATACCTATTTAGTAGAATATTGTATAACATCCGGCTTACCCGAACCGAACATAAATGAAAAAGCCCCTCTTATGCATACGTAAACATGGTATAGGGTTAAATGAATTATAGCAAGTGGATCGGTACCGAACGGATGTATGAAATTAAAGTCTATATATCTAGTAGATCCGTATAGGCGATCATATAAAGGGGATGATTTTAGATCGAAGCAATTTGATGAATTCCTTCTAAAAGTTCATATCAAAATAGTACTAGTTGATGAGAGTTACTTCGGAAACAAAAAAAGTAAAGTCGAATTTTTTTGGTTATTCTCTCAATTCGAATAAAATGCAACTGGATCTAGTATGTATGAGTTGGCGATCAGAATCTATATGGATAGAATTTATAGTGGGATCTCGAAAAACAAGCAATTTTTGCTGGGCCTTTATCCTTTTTTTTGGTTCATTAGGGTTTTTATTAGTTGGAACTTCTAGTTATCTTGGTAGGAATTTGATATCTTTATTTCCGTCTCAGCAAATAGTTTTTTTTCCACAAGGAATCGTGATGTCTTTCTATGGGATCGCAGGCCTCTTTATTAGTTCCTATTTGTGGTGCACAATTTTTTGGAATGTAGGCAGTGGTTATGATCGATTCGATAGAAAGGAGGGAATAGTCTGTATTTTTCGTTGGGGTTTTCCTGGAAAAAATCGTCGCATCTTTCTACGATTCCTTATGAAAGATATTCAGTCCATCAGAATAGAAGTTAAAGAGGGTATTTATGCTCGTCGTGTCCTTTATATGGAAATCAGAGGCCAGGGGGCCGTTCCCTTGACTCGTACTGATGAGAATTTGACTCCGCGCGAAATTGAACAAAAAGCTGCTGAATTGGCCTATTTTTTGCGTGTACCGATTGAAGTCTTTTGAAATGAATTGCAGAATAAAAGCTTTCTCGCCGGGAGGAAAAAGCTCAATCCAAGAATCCTCTTTTTTCTATAGCAGAACTAAACTGAAGTTTCTTCAGAATGCCCATTCAAACCAAAGCGGACGTATACGGAAGAGTCATAACATAAAAAAACAGTTTTTTTTGTCCACAAAAATAGTTTTTTATGCGTCTGTAAATGTAAAACCGCTCAACTTAATTCAGTAACAAAATAAGCAAGAAATCGAAATACTGGATTCATCTCATATATCAAATCGAAATAAAGACTTTCGCTTTTTATTTGCAATATTTGGAGTTGATACGTTAGATACAGATAGATCATATCTTGTAAATTTTCTCTACTTTTCTTTTCTCAATTGGCCCCTCCCCTTTTATCCTTTCTTTTGTGCTCCTTAAGAACTAAAGAACTAAAGAACTAAACAAGTGGATTTCTTTCTTATAACATAATGATAAACGTAATGATAACTTTTCTGTCTTTTTTTGTCACTCATTTTTGATCAGCATAATATTTTTCCTAATTTTTTTTTCAATTATTGCTGGACTCTAGACTATATATAGTTTAGATAACCCGCGAAAATTTTCGACATATTTGATTGCGATCTTGATATAGACAGGGCGCTCCTTCGTCTCAAAATCTGAATAGAACAATCTTTATTATTTGAAGCGGTTCTTTCGGGCAGTTATCAAAAGAGGGCAATTGCTTCGAATTTGATCAATTGAGATATATGGAAACAAAAACAATATCAATATAACAATAATATATATATTTCATTCGAATTCAAAGTGGATTCTTATTTTCTATATTCTGTATTCTTTTTAGATTCAATTAGATTCAAGGGCTAAGCACTGAATCAAAAAAAAACAGAGAATAGATTCATGGGCCCCTACTTTATAATATAATGAAAGGCATGCTTGATAGAAAGATTAGATCACATAAAGTCAACGAATGAGGTGGGTTCATTAACAACTCACAGATGAAAAAATGGCAAAAAAGAAAGCATTCACTCCCCTTCTATATCTTGCATCTATAGTATTTTTGCCCTGGTGGATCTCTCTCTCATTTAATAAAAGTCTGAAATCTTGGATTACTAATTGGTGGGATACTAGGCAATCCGAAACTTTTTTGAATGATATTCAAGAAAAGAGTATTCTAGAACAATTCATAGAAGTAGAGGAACTCTTCCTGTTGGACGAAATGATAAAAGAATACCCGGAAACACATCTACAAAAGCTTCGTATAGGAATCCAAAAAGAAACGATCCAATTGATCAAGCTGCACAATGAGGATCATATCCATACGATTTTGCACTTCTCGACCAATCTAATCTGTTTCGTTATTCTAAGTGGTTATTCTATTTTGGGGAATGAAGAACTTCTTATTCTTAACTCTTGGGTTCAAGAATTCCTATATAATTTAAGCGACACAATAAAAGCTTTTTCTATTCTTTTATTAACAGATTTATGTATAGGATTTCATTCGCCCCACGGTTGGGAACTAATGATTGGCTCTATATACAAAGATTTTGGATTTGCTCATAATGATCAAATTATATCTGGTCTTGTTTCTACTTTTCCAGTCATTCTAGATACAATTTTTAAATATTGGATCTTTCGTTATTTAAATCGTGTATCTCCGTCACTTGTAGTTATTTATCATTCAATGAATGACTGAAAAATGATTCACGGATTCAATTAGAATCTTTCTTACTTTCGAGATAAGCAAAGCATGCAAAGTCGTACTTACTTTACTCTTTCTACCCATCAGGAGAATACAATTTCTCCTCTGTTTCAGTCATTTTTTTTTTTTCAGTTTTCAGTAAAAGTAAATAGCAGAATCGTGGCTAGGGAACTATACTAGTGACCTACCTAATTTTATTGTAGAAATTTTCGGGATCAATGATTGGACCATGCAAACTAGAAATACTTTTTCTTGGATAAAGGAGGAGATTACTCGATCCATTTCCGTATCGCTCATGATCTATATAATAACCGGGGCTTCCATTTCAAATGCATATCCCATTTTTGCGCAGCAGGGGTATGAAAATCCACGAGAAGCAACTGGGCGTATTGTATGTGCCAATTGCCATTTAGCGAATAAACCCGTGGATATTGAGGTTCCACAAGCGGTACTTCCTGATACTGTATTTGAAGCGGTTGTTAGAATTCCTTATGATATGCAACTGAAACAAGTTCTTGCTAATGGTAAGAAAGGGGCTTTGAATGTGGGTGCTGTTCTTATTTTACCAGAGGGGTTTGAGTTAGCCCCGCCTGATCGTATTTCGCCCGAGATGAAAGAAAAGATAGGCAATCTGTCTTTTCAGAACTACCGCCCCACTAAGAAAAATATTCTTGTGATAGGTCCTGTTCCTGGTAAAAAATATAGTGAAATCACCTTTCCTATTCTTTCCCCAGACCCTGCTAGTAATAAGGATGCTCATTTCTTAAAATATCCCATATACGTAGGCGGAAACAGGGGAAGGGGCCAGATTTATCCCGACGGGAACAAAAGTAACAATACTGTTTATAATGCTACGGCAACAGGTATAGTAAGCAAAATCATACGAAAAGAAAAAGGGGGGTACGAAATAACCATAACGGATGCCTTGGATGGACATCAAGTGGTTGATATTATCCCCCCAGGACCAGAACTTCTTGTTTCAGAGGGTGAATCTATCAAACTCGATCAACCATTAACAATTAATCCTAATGTGGGTGGATTTGGTCAGGGGGATGCAGAAATAGTACTTCAAGACCCACTACGCGTCCAAGGTCTTTTGTTCTTCTTGGCATCTATTGTTTTTGCACAAATCTTTTTGGTTCTTAAAAAGAAACAGTTTGAGAAGGTTCAAGTGTCCGAAATGAATTTCTAGATCTGTGGATTTATCAACATCAAATTTGTAAAAAAGAACAAATTATTCCTGGCAATTAGGTTAGGTATAATGAAAAAAGGGATGAAAAGTCTTTTGCTTGTTTCTATTCTTTCTCTAGGAATTGCTTTTACCGCATTCAAAACAAAATATGTATATTGTGAAGAAGACTATTTGTCTTTACCTCTTTTTTTTTTCTTTTTTCAATCTAAATTGGACTAAATTGGGGGGGGG
>Ga0326511_10000175_pt1 | contig 52808 bp, 84 predicted proteins | sample 0_2496_0518_D_FD_203701 | JGI IMG/M metagenome (GOLD analysis project Ga0326511, IMG submission 203701) | Bovine rumen microbial communities from UC Davis, California, United States - 0_2496_0518 | ecosystem: Host-associated > Mammals > Digestive system > Stomach > Rumen | place: USA... | reverse complement strand
CCGCGTGGGGGCAGCGTGGGCGCGACGTTGGCTTTCAAATCAATCGGCGGTGGTGAGCCAGTGCACCGGGCCAGTCTTGCCGACGATACCGGCGGCGTACATCACCGAAGTGTCGTTCAGCTTGAACTTCACAATCAGCGTACCGTCGTACACGGGGTAATCTACAATCGCATCCTTGGGATAGATGTTCGTCTCCCCGACGCCCTTGCACTTCTCCCGGATCTTGTAGGCCGCTTCGGCGCGAACTACATGTTCTTCGCGTTCGGTGTTCGTGAATAACCATCCAAAGATGTCCAGCAGCGTCGAAATCTGCTCCTTTTCAACTTCGGCCCAGGCTACTTCACCGTCGACAGCTTTGAAATCACCTGCGGGTGTCTTGGGTTGCGTGCATGCCCACCGATACAACGGCATCGAAGTGTGGTGCATCTCGTACATCTCCGCTTCTTGGGCATGGCAGTCACTGCAAACGTGGATGTCTACGAACATGCTCTTGCGGCGCATGTCGCGGGGGTTGGTGTTGCCGCACCGGGGGCAGACGCGACTGCCAGCCGCCTGCTCTGCCCGGGCGGTGTCAACAAGCTCGTTCAGCTTCAGGATGAAGGACTCTTTGCTCATTGGTATCGCTCCTTTCAGTTGGTGGTGAAACCATTTTGCGATACTTGCGGGTGAAAGTCAAGTTTTTGTGTGGGTGGGGACTATTTATTTGCAACGCCATGCCATCTGCTCCGCCACCGCTTTCAAAACGACGCTGGCCGGAACAAACATTGCTTCGGAATCCCACGTTGTATTCTGCTGGCGATACAACGGGTACTTCTCGCGCCAGGCTTTGAAATTGCGCTGAAACGCAATTCGCAAATGTTGAAACGGGATCAGGTAGAACTTATCTGTATCGCTCCTATCGAACGTGTACAGAATCAAATCCACATCCGAAGTTCTGGAACAAGTCCAACCCGGCTTGCCTTTTTGGTTTTCTCTCGGGCAAACGCTCCATGTTTCTAACGCCAGATTCGGCTCGGAACCGGGCCGAACAGCGCCCTTTCGCCTGGCTTTGGCATCGATATTGATCACGGCACCGCCGTCAAGGACAGCAACGTAATCAATCCCTTTTCTATCCATTTCGGGCGTTGTCTTGAACACCTCTTCACAGTTTGGAATCACGCTTGCCAGTATTTCTAAATCCACACGCTGGCGTTCCCCGAGCGAAAACTGGAAATCAGCATTGAAATCCGCATTCACGCTTCATTCCCCCAGACATCCCATCCGTCCGCCGGGTTGCGGCAGAACAACTCAACGCGGGGAAGGTTGCCAACAAGCCGCGTGATCATGTCACGTACGACATCAGGCTTCTTGCTGTGCTCTTCAATTGGGCTCTCAACAATCTGTGAAACACCGGCATCCAACCGCAGGACACTACCCTTGGTAGCAAGTAAACACAGTTCACTGTTGGCGCGTGTCCAAGAGCCGCACCCCATAAAAGGCGTATCCTTGTTTTTGTTCTTCTTCACCCACACAAACGCAGCGGTAGAGTATTTGAACCCCCATGCCTCGATGACGCGGAACGCTTCTTGTAAGATAGGATATGTAACCCACAAAAAAAGAACACAGTCGTCATCGGCTATGTTCTTCACGGGCATGTTGCAAATCTCATCAATCGTCATGGTGGTGTAGTGGAGCGACTGGTTCTTGTCGCCGCCATCCCAATACCGCCACGGCGGATCCGCATAGATGATGTTGTACTTCCTATCCGTACGCTGAATATCAACCACGCCAGTTTGGACGGTAGCATGTTTTTCAATCCGCTGCTGTACTTCTTGCTTCTTTTCTTCACGGCGGACAGCCTGGTAGGCTTGATTGATGCTCAGTTCGCCCTTGCGAAGTTGCTCTTTAATTGCCGGGGCAGCGTGTTGCTCAATCTTTTCTACCTTTGATATTGTGTCGTGCGATACACCGGCAGCCTTGGCAAGTTCTTTTTGGGTATCAACCGGCTTTGCTTCTACAGATTTCTGTGAAAGCAAAACGCCGCCTTGTCCGCCGCGCTGATTTTCTTTTGCCTTCTCCGCTATCACAGGCTTTAACCTCAATGCCAGCCGCGCCCGCTCATACGCAGGGAGGTTGCGCCGTCCAAACTGGTTCAAGATAATCCAGCGCAGCGCATCGGCCCGGCTATCAAATTCCATTTGCACCGTTTCAAACGGCACACCATGAGCGGTACATATTTCGTATCGGTTGTGGCCGTCGACAAGTGTGTCGCCCCACAGCACCAAGGCGTCCCGGCACCCGTCAGCAAGAATGGACGCTTCGAGCCCTTCATATTCTTCGACGGACAGCGGGGGGATCAGCGACTGGAACTCTTTGTCAATGACGATGTTCATTTTCTTATCCCTTCTCTATCCCTATTAAATCAAAAGCGCGGAAAGGGACGGGAGGGATAGGGCCCGCCCCAGCACCGTAGCTATCGGTGTCCGCGTTGCAAAAGGCAAGCTGCCTTTATGCCTGGTTTGGGCCCCTTTCGAATCAAAAAAGGCACGGAGGACGCAGGTGAAAGGAGTGAAAGTCCGCGTCCGTTTACGGTGTTGCAATCACCGTCCGTGCCGCTAAAGGCGCGATGGCCTTATAGCCATGTTCATCACCAGCCCCACCACCGGTGGTAGATATCCCCGGCCCGGGCATCGCCCGAACCGACTGCTCTTCAGCCGCCTGCCTTGCCTACATCAAACCCCACGTGGGAACGCAAGCCTTCAACAAGGCGGGCAACATTGGTGGGCGCTGGTAAGGCCCAACGCCCGAAGCCCACTGTACCCATGAACGTCATCATCGCTTATCCGTGTCTTTCTAATATGCTCGGTTCGAAGGACACCACGTTCATGGGGAGAGCCGCCGCACGGATTTGAACCGTGAACCTGGTGATTACAAATCACCCGCTCTACCGTTGAGCTACACCGGCATAAAAATAGGACAGCGGCGTACCGTTGTCCTTACAAATGCGCATGGCATTTTCTTGGTTACTTGGCTTTCGGCGCGGTGCAGAAGTTCACGCCCAGGCTGTTCTCGGCGAACACTTCACGGGCGATGTCTTCGGCAAGGCCAGTCCAATTGCCGTAGTAATCGCCGATATCATCATCGAAAAACTGGACGACTTCGGGTGCGAACAGCACATAGTTCCAGTCAACACCGGCGGGATCCTTACGCGTCTTGAAATCGCTTACGATGGGGTTGCCCGCGAACAGGGTGTTGAACAGACCCAGTGTGTCGGTGGCGGTGTTCTCTTCGTCGTAAAGGACGATGCCAAGGGTGACGTTGCCGTACACCTTGATGCCGGGCAGCAGCCGGTCCAGGGCGATGTACTTGTCGTGCTTCTTGACTTCGATGTCGAACGCGAAATCGGTGTCGCCATCGGTTTCGTACACGTCCCCGACAGTGATGTCGGGATCACCGGCGAACAGGGCCTTCACTTTCTTGTTGAAGTTTTCCCAGGGTGCTTCAAGTGTCAGTTTCAGCATATCCATATTAAGCATAGTATGCTCCTCCAATTATGGGAACTTGTCCCATGCCCGCTTGCGGGCATGATAAGTATATCACTAATTATGAGTGACATTCAATGACGTGTTTGTGGATAACTTACCCGCTGCAGCGCTTTGCCATGAAGCCTATGAATGTGGCGCACTTCGTACCCCATCGTCTCGGCGATGCTCTCCCACGTCATGTAGTTTCGATAGCGCAGCTCCAATACCTGACGATACTTGGCGTCCTCTACAGCGTCAATGGCGGCATTGACTTCACGCTTGACGCGGCACAGTTCTATGATGTCCTTGCGGATGGTGTCGATGGTGGACTTAATGGCCCTATCCATTTCAATTGCCCGTTCTACCGAATCCGTCCAGTCATAGCGTCCACCACGGGGCATCCCGGACAGGTTCGTCCCCCGCCCCGCCGTAACCTTCGCCATCACGCGTTCGCGCTTTTCTTCTAAGGCTTCAATCTCCGCCAGCCGCTTTTCAATGCGAGTGTCGATGTGCCAAGCCTGGGAAAGAAACTCCTTCGGTGTCATAGTACCCCCTACGTCACTTCTTGGGCGGGGCCATCAAGTCGGCCTTTACCCACTCTTGCTTCGTCGTCTTGTCCTGAAGTGTAATGTCTTGGATGGCCAGCCCTTGCAGCGCACACACACTTTGGATGATGGTGAACACCGAACGGGCCGCCTTTAGTTCGGGTTCGGCCTTGGGCTTTGGCTTTGGCGGTTCAACTTTCTGCTTCGCGACAGCCGCCACCTTTGGGGCCTTGTGCGGCACCGAAATGAACTGCGTCCCGTCGTTGGCTTTGGCTTCGTGCCGCGCCCTGGGCGGCGACGTAGGCCGCTGCTGGCGCATGATATTGTTCAGCGCAGCCCCGGCAGTACCGTCGCTATACCCTTCGTGGTTCGTCCAGTCGCCGTGGTAGTATGTATCACGTTGTAGTGCCACGTTCATCACCTTCTTCTTCGTCATCCGGGATGGGGTAGAATGTAATCTGCGGGCCCCGGGCGAAGAAGTACACGGACACGCTCCTGTCCTTCGCTGCCATGGCTTCATTGATGCTTTCGGTGATGAACTGGCGGACACCGGCGTCAAGGATAGAATCCGAAATCGATTCTTCTTCGGTGAAGTCCAGGATGGCGTCGATGTAGCCAAGCGCTGCGTCCGCGCTCAAGCCACCCGCTACCAGCTTTCGAAGCTGGCGTACCTTGTTCTGAATCTCGGCGGCATTGACAAGTCTCATATGGCACCCCTCCTAACCAGCAGGTTCTCGTATCCACGCCGCGCCCCTTCAACGTCGCCGTTCAGCGCCTGGCCCCGAAGCGTGCGCTTCTCCTGAAGCGTCAGGTATTGTGACGTGTGAATCATTTTGATGATGTGGTTGGCGGCGGTGTAGTCCTCCCGGGACATAACCGGCTCGTCTGACTTCTTGCCGAATGAACGTCTTGCCATCGTAATGCTCCTTGCCCGCGTACAATGCCCACGGGCGGGCAGCGAAGGTTAGAAGGGCAGCTCATCGTCGTCGTCGACTTCGACGAAACCGTCGCGGGTAGCGTTTGCCGGGGCCGGGGCAGCGCCGTCCTGGCGGGGCGAAAGAATCTCGACGTGATCGGCGATGATCTCCGTAACGTAGCGCTTGGTGCCGTCCTTCGCGTCATAGGAACGGGTTTCAAGGCTACCCTCCACCGCCACCTTGCGCCCCTTCGTCAGGTACTTGTTGCAAAAGTCGGCATTGACGCGCCAGGCCACGACGGAGAAGAAGTCAGAATCCCGTTCGCCGCCCTTGTTTTTGTAGTTGCGGGGTACGGCGATGCGAAATGCGCTCTGACTGATTCCTGACTGGGTGGTGTGCGCTTCGGGATCCGTGGCAACATGGCCGATCATGATAACCTTGTTCATTGTGTCCTCCTTACTTGGTTCTATCGATGTCAATCTGAATGCAATCTCGCTCTTCTTTGCAAACGTAGCAGTACATTGTTTTCACATGCCCGTCGCCCGTTCGGAACCACATTTTTGTGGCCGTCAACTCCGTGCCACATTCGGGGCATCGAAAGCGGCGAACAATGAAGTGCCGTCTTTTGCGCATGTTATCCTCCTAACGGCCCGTGCTCCCGAACCCCTTGTCTCCCCTGTCCCCCGGTTGCAATTCGTCCACCAGCTCCACCGGGACGTACATTACCGGGACAACCACAAGCTGGCTTACCTTATCCCCTGGGCGGACGGTGTAGTCGTTCTCGCCGTGGTTGAACATGTGAACCTTTATCTCCCCCCGGTAGCCCTCGTCCACCACGCCGAAGCTGAGCAAGTCCCGAAGCATCAGTCCCGACTTGGGCAGCAACAGTCCCACCGTATTCTTGGGCAATTGGACGTGAACGCCAGTGCCAAACGTCATAGATTGGTGCGCCCGGACACACCCGCTATGCTTGGCGCGTAAGTCCAGGCCAGCGTCGGTGGGATGTGCCCGCGACGGTTCGTAGGCGTCGAAGTCAAGTTTGACGTTCATGTTCTTCCCCTCCTATTCGTCCGCACCGAACACGCTGGGGTCGCTGTAGCCAAGTGCGCCCTGGCTGGGGTCCGCAATCATGATGACGTTGCTGTAGTGCGTCAGGTAATACTTGCCGTCCACAAGCACCTGTACCACGTCGCTGTTATCGTAGTCCCGCCATTGGGTGATATACCCCTGCGTGATCTTCGTGTTGCCCAGCGCAATGTAACAGTAGGTGAACGTCTGCACGTCCTTACCCGCCGTGATTCGGTTGCCCGTTCTTACCTGTCCGCAGGCCGTCAGTGCGACCACCAGCACCACGCACAGTACCACCAGAGCAATGATCTTCTTCATGTTGTCCTCCTTATGCTATCCAAGCTATCAGTTGTCTGATCAGATACCAAACGTAAATCAGCAGATACCTACAGGCGATCAGCAGCAGCGCACCCAAGATGAACACCGCCAACCCCAGCCCGATTTCTTTCAGCGCGTCTTTCATGCGTCCTCCCTCCACGTATATCCCGGGACTGTAACCCCGTTACGTGCCAGCATATCCTTGATCTTTCGGTAAAAGTCATTGTCGCGCTTGTGCCAATAGTCCAGTCTTAAACGCACGTGATACCAATACCCCTTACCAACGTCGATGCTGGTTTGTGTGTCGGGATAATCATATATTTCGGGATACCATTCTGGCGATAAAAGCACACCGCCGCTGTAGTTTCCCTGCTCATCGCCAAAGACCACAAACCCATCTTCTCGCACGGAGCACCAATCATAATACCTTCCACGCGGCCCTAATGACTGATTTGTTGTAACCCCATCAATGTAACGCATTACATTCACCCGTGTCTTTCTTCGGCGTATTGCCATACGGACACTTCATCTCATACGGTTTCCACGGCTGAATGTTGACTTCTATTCTGTCTGGCTCGATTGTGACTTGGATTTCCACCTTATCGGTTACAACCCTGTCTATCAGTGCATTAATATCTATCTGACGTTCCATTGCTATCCCTCCCTCGGCGGTTTATCGGCTACCACTTTCAGCCTGTACCACTGTTCATCAGACTTGCGCTGGAAACGGAACTCCTTCTCGTTTTCCATAAGGTATTGTGCTGCCGCGCACAACGCCTCCTTGGTTACTTCGGATTTGTTACGCCATTGGTCGCCATATTTATTCACCGTCCCGGCGTAGATACCAAACAAACCCGCGCCAACGTGATATTCAGCCATCAGCTATCCCTCCTTGGGTTCGTAATACTTGCACATTTCCCATCTGTCCCCGTCCGTATGGTCTACGGGGCAATAATCTGCGCACGCTGGGCATGCATCGTTCACGCACATTTCTTCCATGCACCACTCGCAAGGTGTCATTTCCCTTCCTCCTTCTGCTTGAAAACGGCGTTCCACAATTCTTGCGCTACTAATTCTTTTTCACGCGCTGCCGCTATCTGTTCGTCGGATGCTTTCATGCCCATGCGCTTTGCAGCCTTGATGGCGTGGTCTACACCCCACATTTCACACATGACGCGAAACTGTGCATCACCGATCTTGTCCATCACGTTGTACCTCACAATCATATATTGGTTCAATCCCCAGCTTCTGCGCGATGTCTGCGGGTATGGGCGTAATGAATATCCCGGCGTAGTTCGTGTTGTTGTACAGCTTTTGCAGCCATTCGCCCCATGACGGGTAAACCGGGTTTTCCTTCGCCCACTTCATTACCACAGTTGCAAACTTCTTATCTTCAAACGCCAGCATTCGGCAATGGGAAATGTTGCACCCGTGGCCCTTGCAATACAGCGGACATCCATCCATGCTGCCGTTATAATAGCGACACATTCGCTTGAACTGCTGTATCACGTCCTTGTATTCTGCCATTGCTATTCCCCTTTCGGTTCAAGTCCCATCACTTGGGCGATGTGGGCGGGGATGGGTGTCGCTACCATCCAAGCAACGATGTCGCTTGCCGTTTCTTCTATCCGCCCATCACTCTTGTGCCATTTTACGAACTCCCACCATGACGGGTACACCGGCTCGGGATTGTCCTTTGCCCAAGCCATCACAGTGTCCTCGACTTCGCGCATGGCATCCACGGTGAACGCGTCTGCCGTGTCGGTACACATACGGTTGTTTTCGAGCGGGCATCCGTCGCATGGGTAGTATTTGCCATCTGCTTCAATCTTCTTTTGCATGGCTGCGCAGAACCGCGCCCAGTGCTTCACCACATCGCTAAACTCGGCCACTGTTACCCCTCCTTCGGTTCAATCCCCAGCTTCTGTGCGATATCTGCGGGGATGGGCGTCAATGCCAGCGGCGCAAAGATTGTTGCGCGGGATTCGGTTTCAGATACAGGCTTGTAGAATACAATTCCTTGTTCGGTCAGCCATTCCAGCCAAGAAGGATAAACCGGCTCCGGGTGCTCTGCGGCCCATCGCTGAACTTCACGGTCTATAACCTCCGGGTCTGCGTTGTCGTTCTCATAGATTGCACCGCAACCCCGCCCGTCCATTGGGCATCCCTGACAGCATCTTGCCGCATCTTCGGTTGTATACGTATCGCACATCCTGCGCCAGTCCTTCATGGTCTGTACGAAATCTGCCACTATCTCACCTCCTGTTCCTTCTGCCACATCCACAGCACCATCTCCACGGCCTCAACTTCATCGGGTCTCATTCCTTCGTGCAACGCTTCTTTGCGTTTGCTTTCCAGCCACTCCACCGGGATAGCGTCGATGGTGGGCGCGGCGTTCACCAGCCCGTTGATTTCGCACCTATCAGGAATAGACTTGAACTTCTTCCTGACAGATTCTTTCAGCGCGTCACCATCAATCAGCCGCATTGCTACCCCTCCCCGGCATCATGCCGCACCCATGCTTCTCAGGGCAGTAGCCCAGCACCTTGCACTTCGGCTTCATTTGCGTTGTAATGATCGTTCCCCATTCCCCGCTACCGTTGTCAAGGCCGTACTGTATCAGGCCGTCGCAGATAGCGTCAAAGCACTCCCGAAACTCCCACAACGCCCGGACACACTGACGGTTGCGGCTCATATCTATCAGGTTCCGCAGGTTGCGCTTGTCCACCACGCGGGTAGTCATGCCCAGCGGCAGGAGCATGGCGGCGTCCTCGCGGGGAACCTCGTCGAAGTCCTCCAGGGTGATAAGCGCGTTGCTGATGTCTTTCATCACCCGCTGGTACGTGGCGCATGCGATGGGATTGCGCTTGATGCTCGGCGGCGTGACATACTCAAACTCCCCATAGTCGATGTACCGCGTGGACGCTTGTAGCCGCGTGGGCGCACCGCCGATGTGGGTGTACCACTCCCGCATCACCCGGGCGCTGTAGCCCTCCAAAATCATCTCCACGTTGACATACTCCATCACGCGCCCATGTCCGCTCTTGACGCACTCCCAACCGCGCTGGTAGTTGGCGATCCGATTGTCCGTTTCCGCGCCCCAGCACACCCCCGCCATCTCTCCCATTTTGGTGATGGGGTTGAGGGTGGTGTCAGGAAGGATTGTAACCTTGCCCATTATTCTTCGCCCTCCCAATCTTCGTCCTCGGCCCTGGTGCCATCGCCATGGTATTCAGGCTCATCGTCCTTGAAGATTGCATCCAGCATATGCTTGGCATCTTTGGGTGTCATGGCGAACAGGTACAGCGGTTCAACCTTCAACTCCAAGCCTGTTTCGTCCATGATTTCTCCCATTGCAATCTCGGCATAGTAGTGGTTTTCCCACGTCTTTGCCAACCGCACCTTGCCGGTAAACACGGGCTTTTCCTCGCCGTTGTCGCCGCAGGCGCAATACTTACGGAAGAACACGTTCTCACCGTTGTCGTTGCCCACGATGATGAACTTGTCGCGCATCCACTCCATGCGGATAGCATCGTGCATTTCGCGGATTTCGTCAGGTGACTCAGCGGCATAGATTTCGTCGATCATGATTTCGGTCATGATGTGCGCCAGTGCCCCATATGCCCCGGCATCGTAGTCGGACATATGCCTCTGGCCGTTCTCGTCCGGCTCATACTTCTCGATGATGTCCCGGACAAGGCTGTGCCGCAGCGCATTGAAGTCCCCCAGTGCGATATACCGCTTGCCGTTCAGTGTGATCTTGTTCATGGTTCCTTTTCTCCTTTCTCTTATCCAATCTCGCAGTAGTCCTTGCCGCACCCCGTCGTTCCGTTGCCCATGCTGTACCCCCACGCGCAGTAGGCGTTCGGGTCTACGTCGAAGAAGTGCGCAATGTCGCCCTCGGTGTCCTTCACCGAATGCAGGTCGCAGAAACAGTCCTTGCCAAGGTCGCGCATGTCGTTGAAGTACACGCAGTCCCGGCAGCGAACAACGTTCACTCTGTTGCTGGCACGTTCAATGTTTTCCATGGCCCTATCCTCCATTCTCCCGCATCCACACGGTCGTTCCATGCTTCAATCGCTCGTTCCCGCGTTGTGTAATAATGCCCGATGGGTTTGTACTTTTCGACTTCTTCCTCCGGGGTATCATACTCAAACCCGTGTATGCCATCGGCCAGACAAAAGCGCGGACATCCCACTGACCAGCCAAAGTCGAATCCGTCTACAATGCCGTGGGAGACAAATGCCTTTGCACCGCAAATTGGACACGGTTTCAGTTTCACGCCCTCACCTTCTTCCAATTGTTGAACGTGCTGACTTTAAGCAATGCCTTGATGTTGTCCGAAATGGTGTTAAGCGTGTCGTTCGGTTCCATTCCGTTTGCCACGGCGTAATCGCATATCTCACAGATAATGTGGGTCATAAATTCCTCATCAGACATTCCACTTCGCCTCCTTTACATCAACTTGTTAGCCCGTCCATCTTTGCCCCGCAGTTCGGACAATATTCTGAATCCATAAACACAACAGGCTCATATTCGCAAGCTGAGCAATACCATTCTCCGTCATGCCTCCATGTGCGTTTCGTTGTCCACCTTGCGTGTACCACCGGCGCAGCGTCCATGGCGGGAATCCCATTGATCAAATCCGTTATGATCTTCCGCTTATCATCTGCATCGTCAACCTCGTAACCGTCCTCGTCATGCCAGCTCATATTGGTCATCAGATACTCAATCGCCGCCGCCCTCGAAATCAGGTCATCCATCATTTCAGCCCCTTCGCCATCACATCCGCGTCAATGATGAAATACACAAATCGTGACGATTCCCGTTCTTTTCTGCCGCCATACAATAGCATATAGCCGTCAATAACTGACGCATACTTTGGATATTGCGCCTTGCTTACCTTGATGCGGGTCTTGTTTTCTTTTTCAATCAGCATCAGTTCCACGGCGTTTCAGCCCTCCTTTTTCTCGTCGGGGCGGCATCCATGCACAACACACCTTGACAATCTTGGTCAATGTCATTGTAAGGACAACCATAACGGCAAGAATCAGCGCAGCACTCCAGACCCTTGATAACCTTCTCCCGCTTTTCTTGATCAGTCATTTTGGCCTACCTTTCTTCCACATTCTGGACAATATTTGGGATAGTAAAAGATGTGTTCGTAATCATCCCCGTAGCCAAACTTCATTTGTATAACCCCGTTGATTTTAAGCGTTGTTTCGAGCCAACACATAGATGGCGTGAACGGTGATAAAACAGTTGGTTCATTGAATTTCATTCCACAAATGGGGCATTCTTTATTGGTTATCATTCCCACTTCACCGCCTGTCCGCACCACGGGCAAAACTTAGTTTCAGCACCATACGCCCCATAAAACATATCAATTGGCGTATGACACTTCGGACAATGCGTAACTGGAAGTCCAGTAAAGCCATTGTTCACAACGCTGACACGCTTCGGCTCCTGTGCTTTCAGCAGGGCGAGGGCATCACGGTTCAATCGCCCCATACACCCGTCTACACGATCATTGTATGGGCATTCGGGATAATCTCCATCTTCCCAACATTTAAGGTCTCTTGCTTCATCCTCAAGACAGCATTCCAGCCCTTTGATCACCTTCTCCCTCTCCGTCACTTCAAATCACCCCTAATCTTCTTTCCACTTTGTTCCCTGGCTTTCTGGGCTTCGCGCTCTATCTTCTGTCGTATTAAATAATTGGTTCGACTTTCTTCATTCTTCGCCCTACACTTCGGGCAAAGCGTCTTGCCGTCTACAGCCTTGGCGTTACCACAGTTTACACACATCCCGGCTGCTTTCAGCCGCTTGCGCCTATCCGCACACCTTTGCCTATTGACTGACCCGTCCTTATCTACCTTGTCCCAGTGTGCATGTGTCTTTCGAAAACACTTCGCGCAGTAAACACGACCAACCATCGCCTGTTCACGGCAGCGTGGGCAAATACCATGTGCCTTATACCATTCATAGCGTTCCTTCTGATACAGCTTGATATTTGCCCTTGCTTCATCTGAGAGCGGCACGTTTACACCCCCAGCCTTTCAAACAGCGCCCCGAACCCCAGCACCACGTACCCCACCAGCGCCCAGATGATGTCGCCAACCTTCGTCCCGCGCCGGGGTTCGGGATAGTCCCGCGCCGCGTCCCGGATGAACCGCGTGTACACAGCCGCGTCCTTCTGCCTGCGCAGGGCCAGTTCATCCCGCAGCCTTGCGTTCTCGGCTTCAAGTTCCGCTACCCGGGCATTGGTCTGGCGCTCAATCTCCTGCTTCACAATGGCATCAATCATGGCATTGTGAACGGTTTGCCCTTCGTATGCCTTAATCATCGTCGCCCACCTCCACAAACTCGCCGTCTTTCAGGGTATACCATGTATCAGGCATCAGGTTTACACCGTCCACAACGCCAGCTTTACAGCCGGTGATCTTATACTCGCCATCAATCCAGTCCCGTGTTGCCAGCGCAATCAGCGACCCAATACCAGCCCTGGCCTTACTATTAAAAGCAGCAACGACGCAATCTTTCCCACCAGACAGGCTGCTCCTGTCCTGCGCTGCAAGGCTGCTCCTGTTCTGCGCTGCAAGGCTGCTCCTGTCCTGCGCTGCAAGGCTGCTCCAGTTCCGCGCTGCAAGGCTGCTCCTGTCCTGCGCTGCAAGGCTGCTCCAGTTCCGCGCTGCAAGGCTGCTCCCGTTCCGCGCTGCAAGGCTGCTCTCGTTCCGCGCTGCAAGGCTGCTCTCGTCCTGCGCTGCAAGGCTGCTCTCGTCCTGCGCTGCAAGGCTGCTCTCGTCCTGCGCTGCAAGGCTGCTCCAGTCCCGCGCTGCAAGGCTGCTCCCGTTCCGCGCTGCAAGGCTGCTCATGTTCCGCGCTGACAAATTAGCGCCATCCTTCCCCTGTTCCTCGCATACGGTATGCTTTTTCACATACTCAAAATGTGCCTTGCAAATACCGGCGACATCCAGCCGCGCACCGATCTTAATTCGATTGCCAACCCGCTTTGAATCACTGGATTCTTTCTCGTCGGTAGCGTCAAGGTCAACCTCGTGGAATACGCTTTCAGCCGGGTTGTAGTAACCGAAGCAATCCAATGGGTTCTCGCAAGCGTGAAATCCGCTGCGGCACAATTTCGCCTTGTCCGTGGTATACTCCTTGCCCTCCTCATACTGGAAGCCACGGCATTGCATGTTCTTATCAAAGCCCTTATACACTTTCATGTTGGCCCCTCCTACCTTTCCTTTCGCTTGCGTAGCTTGATCCGCTTGTCTATCAGCATCGTGTCTGCCTCCCTGCCGCCCCGCGACTTTTCCTTGTGGGCTTCGCGCAGCCCCCGCCGCTCTGCCGCCCAGGCATGGTATTCCTCGCACTGGGCATGGCAGATGGCGGTGTGCTTCGTGCAGGTGAAGCAGGGACTAATCCTTCCCATCGCTGTACCTTTTCTTCAACTTGCCAGACATCGACTGGCGCTTGCGCATATCTTCCTCGTAGCGCAGGTCCAGGTTGATGCGCTCAAAGGCGGTCTTGTAGTTGTACACTTCTGCCACGGCCTTTACCGCGCCGCCCACGTCCACGTAGGGCTTCACAACGCTGGTGGAGTAGTACCTGATGAACTTGTCCCGCAGGCGGTTCGCGTCGATGTCGGGCTGTTTCCAGGCGAAGATCAGCGCGTAGGAGATGTACCCGGTGTTGCCCTTGGCCCTGTCCATGTAGGGGCGCAGTTCTTTCAGCCAGTCGAGCACCTGCTGGGCCACGCTGTAGGTTCCGGGGCCGCATTCAAATTCCCCCGCCTTGACGGTGTTCGCCGCCCGGGACGCATACCCGCAGGCAGCGGTGATGGTGTCCACCGGGAACATGGGGAACCGCTTGATAAGGTTCTGCAAGTACTGGTAGCTGGTGTTGCCCAGTTCCGCAAAGCTGTTGATGAAGTCGTACAGGTTCCACTTCGTCTGGTACAGGTTCAGCGCCACGCAGTCCTTCACCGTCAGGCCCTTTTCCATGATGTAGTCCACCGGGATGCCCAGCTGCTTGAACGCTTCAAGCCGGGCCTGCCCGTCCACGACTTCGTAGCGCTCGTTCACGATCAGCGGGGAGTAGATGTAGCCGTTGGCCTTCACGCTGTCCATGACCTTCTTCACCCGCATCAGTTGTACGCCCCGGTTGCCGTCCAGCCGCTTGAACTTTTCGTAATTGTCCGTCCGAAATGCCTGATTGTACTTGATGTTCATGCCATCACCCTTCTTTCATTGGTCTAAGTAGTTTTCAATTACCTGCCGGGCTTCTTCAAATCCATTGCACACCACGGCCAGGTTGCCCGCGCGGTTCAGCGCCGCAATCCAGGCCCGTTGTTCTTCTGAAACCCTGCCCCCTTTCTGCCGCTTTAGTTCGATGTAAAGGCTATGGTAGGGGCCCCGTGCCACGGGAAGGTGGATGTCGGGCACCCCTGCCTTTACGCCCTGCAGCTTCAAATTGTGGGCTTCGCGCCCGTCCCTGCTGCCGCCATTGGGTATTGCGTGGAGCAGCCCCAGTTCGGGGTACTTGCCCAGGCTATAAGCCGCCCAGCGGAATAGGGCCATTTGTTCTGCCGCTTCAAGTGGTGTACCGTTGGCGCTATAGTGCTTCATCGTGTATCCCCCGCCCCGGCTTCACCAGGGGCATCCAGTGTGTCACATGCCCGTCGCCCGGGTATATGGCATGAACCGTCATGCTTTCCATCGGGCTTCGGGTATATTGTCTGCTACCCGTGAACATCTTGCCTATGGCGCACTCCCAGCGCGGATTCTTAGTGCCGTGGAATTGCACCCGCCTGCCGATGGCGAAGGACACGCCGTATTCGCTGAGCCGGTAGTCCAAGGCCACCAGCACCGGCGTACCCATTTCGGGCATCTTGTCCCGGCAATCAATCCAGTCCACGTTCTTCACCATCCCTTGGTTCCCACATTTCAAATTCCCCGGCGGCACATTCGGCTTCAAGGTTCAGTCGGCAGCACCCGCCGCCCAGGTAGTACCGGCAAGTCTGGCATGCGCATTCATTCATGGCGATACTCCTTTGGCAGGGGCGGCAACGGCATCCAGTGCGTCACGTAACTGTCCCGAAGAATGGTGCGCCCGTCCCACGGCATCCTTGCCACGGGTATCGCTTCACCCATCTTGATGACCGGGTATTCGTACCATTCGGGCGGGCCCAGCGTCCAATCGTGGCGAATGCCCCGCATCAGGTAGCCCTTGCCCAACCATGGCTCCCAGCTTTGCCCGTCCTTGGCGCGGAGCATTGCCAGCGTCAGCACGTCCGTATACTTTTCGGGCAACGCATCCCGAACGCTGATCCAGTCACACATCGTCATCATCTTCTTCGTCGCACAGCACATCGGCATCCGGGTTGATCCTTTCGCCAATCCATGCCAAGAAGGTGCAGATGCTGATCAGCACCACCAGGCAGCCGGTAAAGCTGATCAACCAACCAAAGGCCAACAAGCCATACCAGAGTCCCTGCACAAAGTACGTCATTGCTATTCACCCCCGAAATAAGCGTTGTATTGTTCTTCGGCGATCCGCCGCCGACGGCGTTCTTCTTCTTCGGCCTTGCATTGTTCGATCAGGCCGGGCAAGTCGCGGCACCTCACGTATTCGCAACCATCCCGGACAACCCGGACAATGCCATGGGCCAAGTCCCATTGTTGGATGCTACTGCCTTCGTACCCCTTCTGGATGTACTTCATCGGTTTCAGCCCCCGTAGATGTCCCGAAGCTTGGACATTGTTTCGAGCGTCTTGGACTTTCGCCAGCTGCCGCCCGCCATCTTCACCGGGTAGCACGTGCTTCGGATGCGCTCCCAGATGCGGTTGTAACGCGCATCGACGCCGGTTTTCATCTGGTCCATCGTCAGGTTGGTGGTGACGACCATCGGCAGGCGGCTATCGTAGCGGCTATCGATGACGTTGTACACCTGCTCCAGCCGGTAGTCCGTGCCGCGCTCCGCGCCCAAGTCGTCCAGGACGAGCAGCTTCGCCTTGCGCATGGCCCGTAAGGTTTCAGCCAGTTCGTCGTCCTTGTTGCCCACCAGCCGGGTAATGCTTGTCACCAGCACCGGCACCGCCTGGGCCAGAAGTTCGTTGGCGATACATGCGGCGACATAGCTTTTGCCAGTACCTGTCGGGCCGTAGAAAAGCAGCCCCCGCATGTCCTGGTACGGTTCGTCGCCGCGAAGGATGGATGGCCAGTGTTCGACGTAGCTCTTGGCTACACCGAAGGCCCGCTTCACGTCGTCGTTGATGGTGGCATTGGCGAAGGTGGCGCTGCGCTTGGCTTCGTCCATGGTGCTGAACTTGTATAGCTCCTTTGCCTGTCGCATCTGCTCCGATTCGCGCCGCTGGATGGCTTCGTCGGCCCGCCGGGCCCTGCCGCAGGCGCAAATGCAAGGCACGAAGTGGCCGGGGAACCGCTTAAGTTCGTGTTCACGAAGTTCGCCGCAAACCTTACACCGCACCCAGCCGTCCTTGTCGACGAACATCCCTTCTTGGGGTTCGATGTGGCCCGTGCTGCCCATCTTGTCGAAGAAGCCGCTAAGAATGCCGTTCACGTCTTGCATGGTTTCACCCCCTTACCAGTTGTTTTCGTAGTCGGGATCGCCGTAAGCGTTCCGGGGGACGGCTGCCGTCATGGATATCGGTTGGCCCCGGGCCTTGGTATAAGCGTCGTCAGCTGCCTTGACTTCTGCCAGGGTTTTCTGCCCGCTGGCAATGATACGGTTCAGGATGCCTTTCACGTAGGCCCAGTTTCTGGCGTTCCGTTCACAAGCCTTGTCCACGGCGTAGCGAAGGATATCTTCGGGTAAGTCGTCCAGGAAGCTGATGGCTTCTTCAAGGTTCCTGGCGTTCATGCCGGGGATATTGTTGGCGATGTAGGCTTCTACGGTATTGAAGTTGGGCCGTTCATCACAACCACCACCGAAGGGGTTGTCCCAGGCTTCTTCGGCTTGGGGGGTTTGGGGGGTGGTGGAAGTAGGTGGAATAAAGGGTGTAATACTCTCTGGAATAGATGGAATAATATAAGACGTATCCCTTTGGGGGTCGTCGACGTATCCCTTTTGGCACGTCGACGTATACCTTTCGTCATGTCGACGTATACCTTTGGTAGTCGTCGACGTCCCCCTTTGGTAGTCGTCGACGTCCCCCTTTGGTAGACATGCATTTTCACGGGGTTTTTCGGGGTTTTCGTCAACCTCGGCGGGTTCGCTCTCAACCTCCATAGCATCGTCTGCCAAGGTGTACCAGGACGCATTGTCCCAGCTCGATTCGCTGTAGCTCTTCTTGACAACCACGCCGCCATCCACAAGCTTTTGAAGGGCAAGGTAGATTTGCTTCTTGCTAAGGTAGTCATAGCGCTCAACAAGCGTCTCGGCGGAGCAGCGGACCCACGCCCGTCCGTTTTCAATATTCTTTTTCTCCGCCATGTTCTGGTGGCAGCAATACTCGATATAGCTGAACACCAAAGCGGCATTCACGCCGAACCGGGCCGCCAAAGCGGTGTCGAAAGAATGTCTCACGGTTTTGCCTCCTACCGTTCTTGGTTACATCTCGTCCTTCAATCCAACCATCCAGTCCAGCGACACCCCGAAGTACTCGGCGATGGCCTTCGCCACCATAACGTTTGGGCTTCTTTCATCCCAGAGCCAATCACCGACGGTGTTGTTACCGACGTAGATGGCCTTGGCAAGCTGCCGTTGTGTTATCCCGTTCCTGGCCATCAGCCATTCAAGCTTTCTGCCGAAGCTGGCATCCTCTTCCAACTTGAAAGGCAGGCCGGGCTTTCTCGGCTTGTGCGCTTTCCTCACCGGGCGCACCCCATTGTGTACCACTTGCCATCGCTGATGAAGCAGGGGTTGGTGATGCGCCACTGGGCGCTGGCCATCATTTCGGCCCGTTCTGCTGCCCTCACCGTGCCGATGGTTGCCAGGGTGATGAACACCACCACCATCAGTAACCGTCCGAAAACCTTCATGCTTTTCTCCCTTCCCACGCCGCGTTCATGGCTTCAAGCTCCTGCGGCGTCATCGTTTCAATTCCAAGCTGCTTTGCTTCGTGAACCGTGCCGCTTATCAGCCGCGTCATTTCTTTGGTGTCCAAGGTGCGGGTGCGCTTGTAGAAGATGTAGCACTCGTAGTCCCGCCCGTTTTCGGTGACGCTCTTGTAGGACTTGGCGTAGGGGTAATACTTAAGGACGTTCACCCCGGCGGGCAACTTCGCGCCAACCACCCCGCCGCTGTCGTCCCGCTCCAGCGTCCCGTAGTCCAGCACCAGCTTGCGCTTCACTTCGTCGTCAGTGGGGGCATCGGGATCCGTCTCCGCCAGCTTCGCGGCGATCTTGTTCACCAGGACGTGAAAGTAGGCATTGGCGTCAAGGCTCCGGCGCTCCCGGTACTGCTTCACTTCGAAGAACACATCCTTGTCGTGAAGCTCGTCCCAAGCCCGAAGCGCCGCCGGGTCCCTGGTGATGAAGGTAAGCGCGATTTCGCCCTTCAAAGTCCGGGACGGTTCGCCCAAGCGACCTTTCATCACGCTTCACCCCTCTGGATTTTGGCTATCAGCTGCTCCGCTGCCGCTGCCGACATCTTGTCCCAGCCGGGGCCGTACAGCTTTGTGCATGAAGCAAGCTGCTCGACGTTCACCATGCTGCGAAGCCGCTCCTTCTGTTCCTCCGTCGCCATCGCCTTGCCCCCTGTCGCCGCCCTGGGGGCGGTCTGACGGGCTTCAGCAAGCTTGGCCTCCACCTGTGCCAACTTGGCGCTCCCGGCCTTCTGGGCGGCTTCAGCGCTGCCACGGGCGGGGATGTCGGTGGCAGGGCTGCCGCCGGTATACATGTCGGCGTACTTGCTGGTGGTGTCGTTGGCGTACCAGATGTCCGCGCCGATGCCCAGGGCCTTGCAGGCAATGCTCATCGCGTCGGTGTAGGCTTTCTTGTAGCCCTCGTCGTCGCTCTTGCCCTTGGCCTTGATGGTGTTGCCGCCCGTCCCGAAGATGGGCTTGCTCCACTCGTTGCCCTCGCGGACATAAAGGTTGATGTCCACGAACACCATCATGGTGCCCTCGTCACCCTGGACAACCTCCTGCCGGGTAACCTCGGTGTACCAGCCGATGCCGCAGGGGCCGAACATCTCCGTCAGCTTCTTAATGCGCCACATCGGGTTGATGTCGGTGCCGCTGAACCGCCCATTACTGAAAGCTTTCTGGGCATCCTCCGGGACGCTGCGCCCCATTTCGTAGAACCGCATGTTGGTATCGGTACTCACTGTGCTCTCTCCTTTCGCCCGAATTGTGTCCTATAAACGCCCCAGTATTCGTCGCACTTCTCGGCGTAGTTCTCCGCCGCCATTGCGGCGCGTTCTTCGGTTTCGTCCGCCAGCTCCGTCAACTTCTCGTACACGTCCTGGTAGTCCGGGGCAGCGTACCGGGGCATCAGCCGCTCGTACTCTTCCTTGATGGCTGCCAAGCCCTCCGCCAGCGATTCGATAGCCGTCTTTTCTTCTTCTGCTGCGGTGCAGGCCGCGTTCATGGGCCGCATTACGTCGTCCACAAAGTCCTCGAAATTGTGAAGGACTTCAAGCTCCGTGGCCACTTGTTTTCTCTCCCTTCTTGTGCTATAATGTAGGGGAAAGCTGTCGTGATGCGATTGCTTTTCACCCTTCCAACCGTCCTGGGCTGCCCCCCGGGGCGGTTTTTCATACCGCGAACCGGGGCTGGACGCCGTACTTGGCACACAACTTAGCCTTCCGGGCTTCGCTGTCCGCCTGGGCCGGGGATTCGATGTAGCGGGCAATGCTCCGCACGTCCACCTTCTCCCCGCCGCAAGCGGTGTCCAACCGCCCGTCAGCAAGCATGCTCCCGATAGTCCGGGGCGAACAATTCAGCATCCGGGCCGCCTGGGCCTTGGTGCAAACTTCGCCGTACATCCGGGCCATCACATCAGTTCTCGTTTCCATCGGTATCCTCCCGCGTGTTCAATCCGACGGGTTCATCTTCTTCGAAGTCGATTAATTCGTCTACTTTCACGTCAAGCGCTCTTGCCAACCGGACAAGCGTGCTAACCATCACTGAACCACTCGGCTCGCTTTCAAGCCGCCAGATTGCCGCGTTAGAAATGCCTGATTTACGGGATAATTCACGGCGCGACATCATTTTGCTCCAGCGGACTTGTTTAAGTTTGATAACCACATTCTTGCCTCCTTTCAACCGATTAACCGCTCTGCGATTAAGCGTATTATACAAGAAAGCGCATAATCCGTCAAGCGGTTAATGCGTCAATCCATTAAACATTGATTTTCTTTTTGTTGACAATTTCGTGAACCTATTGTATAATGCGTTAAACAATATAGAAGGGGGACGATAAAATGAACTTGGGGCAGTACATTCAAACTTACTGCCTGCGTAAGGGCATTTCTGGGCGACAATTTGCGAAGGATGCTAATCTTACAAACGGCTACATTTCGATGCTAATCAAGGGGATCAACCCAAAGACGAATCAACCGATTATGCCGTCGCTCCAAACGTACATGAAGGTTGCGAACGCCATGGGCATTTCACTCGATGAACTCCTGAACAACATCGACGACGCACCCATTTCGATAATTGACTTTAGTTCTGGGACAATGGATGTGAAGTATCAGCGGGACTATCCCCCGCCGTCCCAAAAGAAAAAAGAAGTGCCACGCCCAACCGGCTCTTTTACGAAGCTCTTTGAACGTTTAACCGCCGAGCAGCAGTTAAACATTGTTGGGCAAATGCTCGACATGATCGACGATGCCGAAGCCAACGACAGCAACAATTAACCACACGAAAGGGGCATCCTTATGAACACCGGGCCACTATCCATCGAATTGACGTTTCTGGACGGCACGACTGACGGGCGGGACAAGAATAAAACACCATTGAAGGTGCTTTATAATAGAACCAAGAAGTGAAAGAAAGGGGTTGACATCAATGGGCATTTTTTCTAACAACAACGAACCGAAGGAACACCGCTTCACGATCAAGCCCACGACCACCGATAGCAAAAGCCCGTCGGCATCATTCTGCAACTTTCTTGCATGGACGGTTTGGATAGCCGGTGCCATCCTGGCGTTTATTGTGTCGATACGAACCGTCGGCAGCGGGTATAGCCAAACAACCGAGTTTGACTTCGGATTGTTCTTTTCAACGGCCATGCCCTACGGCGTTGCCGGTGGGTTCTTGGTTTGCATGGCTGAACTGCTTACCAACGTCCAGTCCATCGCCACTTCTCTGAAAGAACTGAAGATGTACGGATTTGAACAAGCGGCAAGTCAAGAAGAACAACCCCGGCCCGCTCCTGCTGCACCGAAAGCGGTAGCAGCAGCCCCGAAGGTGGTAGCAGCCGCCCCGAAAACGGTCGAAGCCGCGCCCCAGGCTGAAGAAGCGCCCCAGCCCGTAACGCCGCCCAGCGATTACAAGGACACCGCAACCTACACCGCCCAGGATGCCTTCACCCTGGTCTGCGATCAGTGTGGGATGAAGCAAAGCATCCGAAGAACGGTGTGCTGGCAATGCAAAGCGAAGTTCATCAACCCGGATGGTTCTGAAAAGGAATAAAAAACGCCCCCGCGTCTACTGGCATAGACGCGGGGGCACCACACTGACGGAAAGGGGTAAGCCAAGTGCGTGAATAGTATATCACGCCACGGCAAAAAAAGCAATGGCAAAGAAGCAAAAGTCGGGGCTGTACCGCGCCCGGATAAAGATCGGGGTTGGCCCGGATGGCAAGGACATCCGAAAGTACATATCCGCCAAAACCAAAGCCGATCTTGAACGCAAGCGGCAGGCAGCCACCGAATACTACATCCTGGGCACTGGTCTGGGTGAAGATGTGCTGTTCGGGCAATACGCCGGTGAATGGTTCCGTTTGCGCAAAGTCCCGTTCGTATCCCCCGCTTCACAAGAATCCTATCGAAGTGCCCTGAACAAGGACATCCTGCCCGTTTTCGAACTACGTAACATGCGTTCGATAATGCCCCGGGACTTGCAAGAATTCATGAACGGCTACGCCGGGCGCTCGACGACGAAGATTACCGTCCTGTTCGCCACGCTGAACGGCATATTTGAAGATGCATGCGCCGACAGGATCATCGAAAAGAATCCCATGGATCATATCCGCAAACCCAAAGCGTCCCGTCCCGGGACACGGCGGACGCTTACCCCGGACGAACGTACCCGCGTCGAAGCGGTGTGCGCCAGCCATCCACGCGGCGGTTACCTTGCCGCCATGTACTACCTGGGCTGCCGCCCCGGCGAAGCCCGGGGACTACAATGGGGCGACTTCGATTGGGACGCCCACCAAGTCCACATTCAACGGGACATTGACTACAAGGCTGGCGGCAGGGCCGGTGGATTGAAAACCGAAAAGTCCGATAGGTGGGTTCCTGTCCCCGCCCCGTTAGAAGCCATCCTGCGCCCCACGGTGGGGCCTGTCGGCGACTTTTGCTTCATGGGCGAACAAGGCCAAGGGCCGCTGGCAAAGTCCAGCAGCGAACGCCTGTGGGTTGAATTCATGCGGGATGCCGGGATGGTGATACCCATCAAAGAAGGGGATGCCGCCAAGTACTGGCACACCGACATTCGCCGGGTATACAAGCCTATCATCACGCCGTACGTCCTGCGGCACAACTATATCACCATGTGCTGGGAACACGGCATCGATGTCTACATTACCCAAAAGCTGGTGGGCCACGCCAGCATCAAGACGACGATGGACATCTACACCCACCTGTCCGACGCTCAATTGGGCAAGGCAAGGGCCCTTGTCAACGATATGTTCTCCGGCGGCACGGGCAAATAAGTGCAACCTTTGTGCAACCTTTTATTGCATGTCTGGGCATGCCTGGGCGCGGTAGAATGCCGACAGTCACGGGATAGTGCATGCTCAGGCATGACATCATTTGTGACTTTTAATCAGGGTGTCTGGGGTTCGAATCCCCAATGGGTCACTTCCCCAAAATGCCGATATACGCGGTGTTTTCGGGGTTTTTCTTTTCGTTGGAATAGATGCCTGAAAATGCCATGTGCAACCTTAGTGCAACCCTAAAACTTGCCCATAGGGCTTATCGAAGGTTGCACTTATACTTCGTTTAAGACACACAAAAAAGCCCCGGCACAAAGGCCGGGGCATCTTGATCTATTCTTGTTCGGGCGGTTTTTCTTCCCGGGGCGTTTCGTCGCCCCACCGCTTGATGTTACTCCACAAGTCGGCGATGAAGGACGGGCCACGCCCGATGGCAATGCCCGACATGACGTAGAACACGTATTCCATCCACACTGGCACGTCGAAAGCGAAGCCGGTGTCCAAGCCCACAACAGCGCTGAACAGATCGATCTTCAACGCCACAGCCACAAGGATGCCGACGCAAATGGACACGATTTCTGTGATGGACAGTTTCTCGCCGCCGTCATGCCAAATGGGCTTGATAGCCGACACGATGGCTTCGATGAAAAGGGCCAACATGATAATGCCGATCATCATCACTATTTCCTTTCTACTTGTCGATAAGGTACTTCTGGATTTCATCCAGGGATGCTTTAAGCTTGTCGGCGCTGTTGCCATTTATTTCATGGGACAGCAGCGCCATCATCGCCCGCATCATCACCCGGTTGCTGCTTTCCAGCTCGCTAAGCCGTTCATGGTCGTTTTTGAGCTTTTCGGCATGGTCTTTCAGTATTTCTTCCAACGTCGTCACCGGTGCGTCCTTTCTCTTCTTTTCTTCCCGCCATGTCTTGATAGCGTTCATGACGGTAATGTAGGCACCAAGAAGCGCTAATATCAGCAATGCCGCCGACAATAGGGCATCAGGCGTAATATCCTTAAGTTGCACTGGATTCACCCCCGATTAACCGGCTTGTAGAAGATGAAGAACTGCTTGCGCTGCTCTTCAAACGCCGCCAGCTTCTGCTTCTTCCTCACGGAGGAGGCCGGGTCGTTGGCGTACATGTAGGTGTCGTCGGTCTTCCACAGGCAGATGAAGTGTCCGCCCTTCGTCCAGTAGCCCGGGCCCATGCTGGCAACCACCAGCGCCCCCTCCTTCAGCGCCGCCCGGGCCGTCGCCATGCTCTTGGTCTGCACGAATTTGGAAAAGCCGAAGTCCCTGGCGACCTTGGCGAAGAACCCCCAGGCGGTGCCGCTGGACCTGGTGCGGAAGCCGTTCTTCACGCTGTACTTGCACATGCCGCTGGGGGTGATAGTCTTGTCGATCCAGGTGGCCACGATGTCCGCCATGCTGGATGGGCCGCAGCCGGAGTTGCTGATGGTCTGGCTCCTGTTGCCGCAGGAGGTGTAAATCTCCTTCCCCCAGCGCCGGTCGTACTGCTTGTAGTCCACGGGCTGCCTGGTGTTGGTGCCGCTCACCTTCGCGGTGCGGGTGTAGGGGCAGTCGAACAGGGCAAACCAGGTGTTGGCGTCCACGTTGCCGGTGCCGTCGAGGCCTGCCGTCGCCTGGAAGGCCAGCACGTTGGCCCGGGTCTTGCTGCCATATTTGCCGTCGATGTCCGCGCCCACCAGTGCCTGCACGGCCCGCACATGGATGCTGCCGCTGTAATCCTTGTACTTCACCTCAGGCAGGGTCTTGCACAGCGCGGTCAGCGTCTGCGGGCCGACGATGCCGTCCACAGTGATCCCTGCGGCCCGCTGGAGGTTCTTGACCTGTGTCTTGGTCTCCACGGTGTAGCTGTCGCCCATGTCCATGCCCAGCAGCAGCCGGAGGGCGCGGACGGCCTGCTTGCTGTTGGACTTACTGCCGTACTTCAGGATCATTGCCCTTGCCCTCCCCCGTGATGTCGATCAGCTCGCCGGTTGGGCCCAGCTCCATGAGGATGTCGCATTCCACGACCTCGTCGTGCTCGGGCTCATATGCTCTTGCCATATCTATCTCTCCCTTCAAAATTCTTCCACGCCGATGGCGCACCACGCGCCGTAGTTGGCGCGTATGGAATCCTCCATTCCCGGCCATACCCGGATGCCGCGCACCACCAGCATGGTCACGTCGTACTCGCGCTGCCCGTCCTCGATGGGGTATACGCGGCCCTCCGGGAACAGATAGACGTCCGCCGTCTCCCAGTCGGTGTAGTGGATGGCGTAGTAATCGCTCCTGATGATGCGCGTCCCGGCGGGATGGTCGCGCGGCGCATTTGTTTCACGTGTACACACTGCAGCCTCCGCTCTCGGTGCGATCGCGGCGTTACACCTCGTAAGGTTCGCCGGTGATCCGCTCGAAGTTTTCGGCGTTGCGTTCCGGGTGATCCGGGTCGGCTTCGGCGACGTCCTGGCGCATGAGTTCCTTCACGGCGGCCTTGCGACTGGGCGGGCACTTGCTCCAGGGCTGGGTGCCTGCCCACAGGCGGTTAGCCCATGTGCGGATGATGGCCATTACGCTTCCCCTCCTTTCGTCAGTTCGCTCACGAGGATATCCAGCTCGCAGATGGAATCCTCGGCGTTGGTGATGCGCTCGTCGGTGCTGCTGTCCAGCTCGCAGATCGTGTCCTCCAGCACGGCGTTGGTTTCCTCCAGGCCCTTGATGTAATCCAGCATATCGACTGAAATAACCTCGGCCTCCGGGGCTACCTCGCCGTCAATCAGGATTTCATCGTGGCCCGGAAGGTTATAGGGCACGCTGTTTGCGGAAACGCCCTGGGCCTCTGCTTCCGCTGCCGCCACGAAACAGCCTGTCTCAGCCTTGATCTTGATGAACCAGGGCTGTTCGCAGATTGCGACGGTTTTCCCGTCGCTCTTGATAATAAACATGGTCTTACGCTCCCTTCTTCGCGCCAACAAGGGCGGCGATGTATTCCAGGTTGTCGATGTCCAGCCGGTAGAAGTCCTCGCTCCACAGCCATACATCCTCCGGCTGGTCGGTTCGGCGGTAGGGCTGGCAGCGGGCATCGTCCCATACCATGTCCCATCGCGCCCGATGCCGCTTATCCGGGTTCGCCAGGGCCTTGATGATGCTGGCCGTCAAAGTACCGCGCTCCAGGCCCCGACCATCGTCATTCCAGGCGAAATGGGTGTGACCGGCAAGGCTTCGCTCCACGCAGATCGGATGACCGGCGCTAAAAAGCATCCCGTTTTCTTCGGCAACCGTGTCGCCGTAGTGCAGATTATGTTCAAAACCATCTATCCCTTTTCGGTGAAACCGCTTGAAGGCGATGTACCGCAACATTGGCTCCCTCCCGTTTCCGAAATTCGTTGATGTCCTCGCACGAAAAACCGAACAGCGCAAAGAAAAGCCTCCGCAGCCGGAGGATATTCCTGTGTTCGTCGAATTGTTCAAGGTAGGCCAGCATCCCGTTCATCGAAGCCCAAAGGTCCATGTAGCCCATCTTCCCTTCGTCGATCATCCGGCGCAGGGCCTTGATCTTGTGGCGGTCTCGGGGCATGGTCTTTTTGTTTGCCTTGACGGTGATGTGGCCGGTGCCGGTGAAGTGGTAGCGGCCCTTGCAGAATGTGAAGTTGTGGCCGATATGTCTATCGCCTTGTTCACAAATTCGCCCTTGCTGGTGCCGCGCTTGTTCTTCAGCTTTGACATAGCTTTATCCTCCGTGTACCCCGCCCCGACTGGGGCGGGGATGGTTGTGACGTTAGAGCGACCTGAACCGGCTTATGCCGGTTTTTTAGGTCTTGAAAGCCGCCGGGACCCCAAGCGCAAAGTACGCGCCGCCGCGGTCGGCAGAGCCCTCGTGCGAAATGCAGAAGGCGGTGGCGAAGTCGTAAAGCGGCGAGCCGAGCCAGCAGCCCGAGAGCTCTGTGCCGGTCGCGTCGTACTTGTACCACTTCTTGGAGTTGCCGTTGGCGAAGTAAGCAAACTGCGCCTGCTTGTCCTTCTCGTACTGGTTGGCGTAGCTTCTCGCACCGAAGACTTCAAACTCCATCAGCAGAGAGATTGCGTCTACCACGGAGGTAACGTTGGCAGCAGTATTGGAGCTGTTGCCGGTGTTGTCGCAGTAGTGGGTACGCAGCCGCATGACGGCGCGGAGGTCGCTCGGCAGGGCTGCCAGCAGGGTGTCGGCCTTGGGGCTGGTAAGGGTGGCTGCGGTGGCATCGTAGCCCACGTTGTTCGTGGTGCTACGAGCCGCAGGATAGCCCTTCGGAGCGGTGGAAGTGGCGCCAAGGATGTCATAGCGAAGGTCGCAGGCCTTCCAGCCGCCGTAGTTGTAGTTGCCTTTGTGGTTCATCGTCATGCAGACGGTTCCGTCAGTGTAGGAGGCCCAGCTATGGTCCGGGCTGTACTTGCTGTCGTAGAGGGCAGCGTTGACGGAGTTCGCTGCGGTTCCACTGCGGAAGCAGCCCCACATGATGTTGTTGTCGGCCACGTTGTTATCCTTGTGGTTGAAGCCAAGGATGAACACGTACATGGTCCTGTTGGTCAGTGTGAGGTTCGCGCCGACCTTGCCGTTGACCGTGATAGCCTTGGCATCGCCGACATCCCACCACAGATCGCCCTCCCCGGCCTGGGACACCTGACTGATGGTCGCCCAGCTATTGTCGTTCAGCGTATTGCTGATCGTGGTGACGGTCACGCTGATGGTCGCCGTCGCGCCCAGGTAGTTGTCGCCCTCACCCAGCGTCACGGTGACGTTCGTGGAGCCAGCGGCGACCGCCGTCACGGTGACGGTATTCCCGCTCCGGCTGACCGTGGCGACGCTGGAGGAACCAGTGCGCACACTCAGGCTACCGTCGCCGGTGCTGGTGATGGTGAAGGTGTCCGTGCTGCCGACGCCCTGAATGGACAGGGACGAGGGATTCGCACTGACGCTGCCCTGGGTCTTTGCAATTGTCCAATTCGCAGACACCGCGCCGCCATAGGTATTCACGCCCAGCACAGACAGGGTGTGCGTGCCTGCGTTTGTGGCCGTGTTGCCGATGACGACATAGTCCACGTTCTCGGTGAGGGTTACGCCGTTCAGCACCACGCTGGTGACAAGCTGTTCCTTCTCTGCGCCATCGTAAGTAAAGCTGCTGGATGCCAGGGTGACGACGGCGCTGTTGATCTTCTTACCGCCGCCGCTGCCGGTGGGGAAATTACTTATAATCGCCATTTATGTCCTCCTGTCAGGGCAGAATCAGAATGTTGATGGGGATATTGACATCTGGGGTCTCCCCGAAGGCCGTGAGGGTGATGCTGTTCGCCGCCTGCGCGGTGCACACGATGCCCGCGTTCTGCACGGCTTCGTACTGGGCCGCCGTCAAACTCCCGCCGATGCCCACCATGATGTCGTTGTTTGCGGTGACGCCGGTGGCCGCGAGGGTCAGCGTCGCAGGTTCGGAGCCCTGCCAGGACGATGCCAACGCGGTGAGGCTGAGTGCGCCCGTGCCGGGGACGTTCGCCCATGCGGTGTCATAGTCCGCAGCGGACAGCTTGACGAGCATCTGCCCGGCAGTTCCGCCCGTGGCTACACCCTCGCCGGGATTGCCCTGGGGGCCTGTCGCGCCTGTCTCGCCGCGGATGCTCGTGGTCGTGACGCTGGTGCCGTCGGTGAAAATGATAGTGAGCGTGTAGTCGGCATTGAGCACCACGGACGATATGCCATTGCCCGTCTCGCCGGTAGCGCCTGTCTCGCCGGTAGCGCCCCGGATGCTGGTGGTGGTCGTGCTGGTGCCGTCCGTGAAGGCGATGGTCAGCGTGTAGTCACTGTTCAGGGTGATGCTGGCGATGCCGTTGCCCGTCGCGCCCGGCGGCCCCTGCAACGCGCCAATGCTGACCCAATCCACTTCCACCCCGTCCCAGATGAACAGCTCGTCGTTTTCGCCGGTCACCTGATAGGTGAATTCATTGCCGGTGGGGAAGGCGGCACGCAGCTGGGCGAGGGTGGCGAAAATACCCTTGATCTGGAAGCCGTGTCCCTCTTTGCCCTGCTCGCCCTCGGGGATGCCGAAGTTGAGCACCGGCGCGTCCGTTGTCCCGGTGATGGTTACGGATGCGCTCTGTCCGGGCTCCAGGGTCTGCACGGTGCCGATGGTTATGGCGGGGGTCGCGCCTGTCGCGCCGGGGTTACCCTGGGGACCGGTCGCGCCCGTCTCGCCGTTCTTTACGGCGAACGTGGTGGATGTGCCGTCAGTGAAGGTGATCGTGTAGGTGTCCACCAGACCGGATGTGGACGATTTGGCGATGGACGCGATGCCATTGCCGGTATCGCCGGTGTCGCCCTTTTCGCCGTTGGTCACGGTGAACGTGGTGGTACTGCCGTCGGTAAACGTCACGGTGTAGGTGTCCACCAGGCCGCTGGTGCCCGTCTTTTGAACGGAGGCGATGCCGTTGCCGGTGTCGCCCTTGGGGATGCCGAAGGTGAGTGTGACCGCGCCGGTGGCGTCCACCGTCTTGGTCACCGTGGGCGTCGCGCCGGGGGCCAGGGCCGTGGCTGCCACGCCCATGTCCTCCACGGCGTCTTTCGCCGCCTCGGCGTCCTCCGCCGCGTCCTGGGCCTGCTGGCTGTAGTATTTGCTGTTGTTGTGGTAGGTCGTGTCCGTTGAAGGCACGTCCACGCCGCCGCGCTTGCCCACGGCCCAGGCTTCCGCGTCATCCACATGCACGATGTTTACGCCGTTGATCTGCGCGCTGCCCAGCAGGGCGGAACCCCGGGGAGACGCGACCTTGCCAGGGTCGAGACTGGCGACCTGTACTTCACCGTTCATGCGCGGACCACCTCCGTCATCAGGCAGAAATTGCGCCGGTTGGCGATGCTGGTGCGGTTGGTGCCCGTCAGCTTGGGCCACACCGTCACCCGCTGCCCGTCCTGGGTCATCAGCTGGATCTCTGCCGAGTAAAAGCCCACGTCCAGATCCTCGGTATCCGCGTGGGCGAAGCTGATCAGGTTGGAGCCGGGGTCAGACTCGATCTCCAGCAGCACCTCGCTGCTCTCGTCCGGCAGCTCCCGCACTCCGAAAATCAGGTACTCGCCCGGCTCCATGGTGTACTCCGTGCCGTCCGGGGCCGTGATCGGCACGCTCATCACCGCGTCATCCCCCCGGGTCAGGTTGATGACGTCGCTTTCAATGTAGAACATGTCACACCTCCTATCACTCTAACCAGTAGTCCACTTCGCAGTCGATCCACACGGTGGATGTCGCTTCGCCGCCGTCGTCCAGGTTGCGTATCCATTCGGCGCGGATGACGCCGCTCGAATTGATAAGCAGGCGGCAGATGCGCGAACCGCCGCAGGCGACGAGAAAGTAGCGGTTGGTGCTTGGACAATATTGAAAGTCCAGGCTGCCGATGGTAGCGCCCGATGTCGCAGCGACGCCACCAGAAAGAAAAACGTGTTTGCCTGTTTTAGCTACTCGGAGTCTGCCGCCGCCATAGCTGTTGGTGTTTGGGTTCGTGATGCCTGAATTGGTGTCTACATAGTCCCATGTGGGGTCTTGGGTTATGTCAGTATTGAACGTAACGTTACCATTGAAGGTGACGTTTCCTGAGTGTGTTTCGGTGCCGTAGTGAACTTCGCTGCCGTTGTGGGTTTCCGAGCCCGAAAACGTCGCGCCATTCCTGGGATAGATGTGCCCGTCGAAGGTGGCCGTCCCGCTGGTTTCCAGCGTGTTCAGGTTCGTTTCCCCCAGCACACCCATGTCCCCCCGGAACAAGCCACGGTAGTCCTGGGCAACCTCGAACATCTTGTCGTCCGAATACGCCGCTGAACGCTTGCCTACCGCCACACCATACTGCTCCACGTTGAAGTATGCCCCGTCCGCCGGGGCTATGGCGTATTTGGTGACGCTGGTCACTTTGTCGCTGACGACGGCGGTAAACTGGACGCTGGCGGACGTGCTGACGCTGCCGGTGTACAGGGTGGAACTGTTCGTCACCGAGTAGCTCAGGCCGTTGCTGCCGGTTGTTACGGTGCTTCCGCGAAAGGTCAGCGTCGCCGGGTTGCTTGCCCCGGAGGTGGCGCTGGCCTTGGCTGTCAGAGACACCCACACGTTGCCGCCGTCCGGCGCGGCGACGTAGCCCTGACCGCTCACGTACTTGTAGCGTGTCACATCGAACGTGCTGATGCTGGGCGGCGTGTAGGCCATGAAGGTGATGGTGCCGGTGCGGTAGTCAAGTGTGCCGGATGTGTCGACAAGGGTGTACACGTAATACACCGTGCCGGTATAGTCCAGCGCCCCTATCGTCCAGCTCCAGCTCGTCGCGCCCGCTGCCGTCGTGGGGCTGACGTTCAAAAGTTGCTTACCAGAAGCGTTGTTCTCTTTTAGCACGAGACGGTGTACTGCCCTTGCGCCGCTCGTGACGCCTGAAAACGTGCTGTTAAACGTCAGCTGCGAATACCCGGGCACGTACTTGCCAAAGTAGTCGTACAGCGATGTGCTGCCGCCCACCACCGCCGCGCTGTCAGAAAAGCCGCATGCGGTAATGACTGCCATTGATCTTCACCTCCTATGCATTCACCCAGGCCCAACCGCCCTTCTCGGTCTTGATGGCGACAATGCTGCCAATCTGCACGCCCTCCACACTCACTCTGTCCCGATAGAATGCGCTCACGTGCCCCGCCACCTCGTCGTGGTCGATGTAGAAGCCGTCGTCGCCCACCAGCGTGCTCCACTTGCTGCCCGCCTTGCGGGTGCGCAGGCCGCTGCTGTCGAAGGAGAAGTAGGCCAGCATGCTGTCCGCCGCCGCCTGGGCCATGTCCGCCTTGCCCACCGCCATGTCGATGGACTGGTTGGCGGAGATGTCGATGTTGTCGCCCAGGGCCTTGATGGCCGTGGTATACAGCACCGGGATCTGCGCCGACGCGATCATGGCTTCGGTGGCGGTGATCGTCCCGGCGGTCAGCGCCGTGGTCAGGATCGTGCCCAGTATGGCCTCGGAGGCCTTCACCGTGGAGCCGTTGAGGCTCTGGGCGTTCACCGTGGTGGTGACGATCTGCCGCCCGGATTCGGTCTCCCCGGCGTCGATCTCCTCCTGGGTCACGGTGACGGTCTCGGCGGTGATGCCGCCCTCCGCGCCGATGTGCACGGCGTAGTACTGGTTGTCGTCGCCCTTCACCACCAGCCTGCCGATCACGGCGTTGACCATGTTGGCGCTGGTGACGGCCAGCCGGTCGATGTAGAGCTCATTGGCAAGACCGTCCGTAATGATGGCCTGGTTCGCCGTCAGATCCTTCACCCGCAGGTAGTCTACATCCGCCGTTCGCGCCGTCATGCTGACGATGTTGGCGAGCACCGCCGCCAGCGCGTCCGTGCTGATGCTGCCCGCCTGGATGCTGCCCGCCGTCAGCGTCATCATGTGGGCGAAGGCGGCGTAGAATGTGTTCGTCTGGATGTCGGCGGCTGTCAGGTTCTGGATCATGGCGGTGACCGCCGCGATGCTTTGGGCATCAACAGCCCCGGCGGCGATCTTGTCAGCGGTCACAGCGTGCGCCGCAAGGGTATTGGTTGTCACGGCCCCCGCGTCCAGCTTTTCAGTGGTCACAGCCCCGGCGGCAATAGCCCCGGCAGTCACGGCCCCAGCATCAATCTTCGCCGCCGTCACGGCATTTGCGGCAAGCTTATCGGTTTCGATTGCCCCAGCCATGATCTTGGCGGCAGTGATAGCATTTGCCATGATTGCATTGGCGGTGATAGCTTCGGCTTGAATATGCCGTTCTACGATTGCACCGTCCGCGAAGCTGACCCCCGAAATGCTTTCGGGGGCAATCTTCGTGCCATTGATACCACTGGCAAGCTGAAAGCTGGCGATAGTGGGCGTATAGACAAGCAGCGAACCAAGTTCGACCTGGGTCATGCGTTCAAGCTTGCAGTCCCACACAATGCGGACTATTTGTGTAACAGTGTCCACGTGAAGCGCCTTGTGCCGTACCCTGACGGTGTCGAACAGGAATAGCTTCTTCAAGTCCTTATAGGCTGCGTACCTGTCAGAATTGCCCAGAAGTTCAAACTTGACGGACAGGTTCACCGTGGGCATATCCACGCCCTTATCAAGTAGTTCTTCGGCTGCGCTACGTAGCTTTGTTCTGGCTTCGGCTGTCGTCATGACATCCTTCTGCACCTTGGCTTCGCTGACTTTCAGGACATAGACACGTTCAAAGGGGTACAGGTTGGCGTTGGGACTGACCACAATGCCGTCGTTGTCCGTCAGGTAAAGGGCCTTGCCAGCCGCCGTCTCACCTACCGGGCGGATGTGGGTGGCGATGTTCTCCCAGTCCTCGGTGTACTCAATACCCGTCAGGTCATGTCCATATTCAAGGCACACGCCACGGTTGTACCCGGCGTTGTCGATCAGGTAGCAATCTTCATTGTCACGGATGACATCCGCATCCCACCGGGCGGCAATGCCGTCCTCGGGATCCAGCAGCGCTTCGACAATGTTCTTGTCGGCATAGTGTGCACCAGAACGCTTGCCCTTGATGTTCGTGTAGAATTCAAGCGAACAAGTGCCCCGGACATTGTCCTGGACGCCTTCAAGAACCGCGTCCAGCTGGACGTTGCCGTTTTCGTTGTAGGTGGTAACGGTGTAGGTGTTATCGTAAAAAATGTGTCTGGCGTTCACGACAATCTTGTCGTCAGTGCGCTTGGCGGAGTAGATGCGAAAGAGCTGCTCCCGGGCCGTCCAGCTTGGTTCGACGCTTTCATAGAAGTCGTCCACGCCCTGCTCCGCTGGCTTGCTGATGGTTACGCCATCCCGAAGGGCGTCCGGGTCGATGTAGCCTTTCACCTTGCCTACCTGGACACGGTATTCGGGGTAAATCGCGTATGTCTTAAGGACGGTGACGCGCGTCCCCTTTTTCAGGACTTTCAGCTTGCGCTTTTTCTTCTTGCCCTTCACCTGGTCAGCACGCTTGTTGAACACCGTGCGCTGCACCTTGGTGGCGTCATCCCGGACATACCACTTTTGGACGGTGGTGATGTACTCCGACGTCTCTGGGTCTACCTCGGGCACGCTGCGAACCGGGACGGTGCATTTCAGTATGCGCCCGGGGACGAGCAGGGCAAAGCGCCCTTCGTCGTCGATGGGGTGCTCCAGCGTGATTTCGCTCATGCCGTTGGCTTCTTCTTCGAATTCACACTTGGTTTCGGTGAGCCGCCCACACATGCCGATGGTAGAAAAGTCTTCGCAGTCCTGCTCGTATACATAGGTGTCTGCCATGACTACAAGTACCTCCAATTCGGCTTGATGGTGATGGACGTAAGTGTGCCACCGTTGATGCCCATGGCGGTTATCATGTTATAGGTGTTCGGCTCCAAACGGGGCCATTCGCCATCTTCAAGGCTTACAAGCTCCCCGGCAAAAGTCTTGATGCCGAATCCGTCCACCGTGTAAGCGACGCCTGCTTCGCAGTCCAGAACCACGCTGCCTGATAGGCCCTCTATGTACACCGTCGCGTCGCCAACCGTCAGCATGATAGAACCGCTGCCCGTTATAGTCAGCACCGGATCCGTATACACCGGACACGGGGATGCCAGCCGATAGCTGATGCTGTTGTTCGTGGCGTTGATAACAATGTCGCGCACATCGCTTTCGTACCAGAACGGCGAACACAAGAAGCTGATTTCAAAGGCCATGTGCTGCCTGCCCCGCATGATACGGTTGAATTCGACGGGTTCGGCAAGCCGCGCATAGTAGAAACCGCCATCCCGGTTGGCAAACGTAAGCTTGCCGGAGCCTTTCAGCCACGCGGCGATTGCGGGTATCTTCGTGGGATCGCTGATCCAGCACTTAGCTGTCAGCGTGATGTCTTCATACACATCGTCCCCTTCGGTGATGGTGACGGTACCGGGGCGGCCCGGTATCGTCACCTGATCAACACGTTCTTTGGGGATAATGATGGGCGGCTGCTCGGACACATGGATGCCGTAGCTATCGTCCGTGCACCTGACGCCGTTCCACTCAAACCAATCGTTCATGCTATCCCCCTTATGCTCTTACGCCAAGGCCGCTTTGACGGCGCTTGCCAAGTTGTGTAATTTCTACCGCCAGGGCGTGGATGTCGCTGTCGTCGCGGACGTAGAAGTTGTTGCCCGTCAGCTTCACCGTGCTCTGCTGGTTGTACGTCTGGCGGTTGTCTGTCACGACGCTACCGGCCACGATGTTGCTCTGGGCTTCTTCGGTAAGGTACCGGGCGGCGTTCTTGACAACCTTCGCCTGGGCCTTGGTTTCTTTTTCTATACCTTCGCCCAAACCACGCATCATCATCACGCCGATTTCATCCCTGAACACCCGGGACGGCGAATTAATCTGTAGCGCAGCCTTGGCGGCGGCAACCACCATACGCGCGGCGGCGGCAGCGGCAAGGGCGGCAATGGCAGCGCCGCTGGTGATGCCCCTGGCAAGGCCCAGCATGACATTGCTGCCGATGCTTGAAAGCGTAGACGAATTCAAGTGCGACGAAACCGCCGACTTTACCTTGCCTGCCGCCGTAGAACCCGCCGTACTGAAGTCGTAGCCCATCAACCCGCTGGCAAGGCCGCTGGCGGCATCAGAACCCACGGTTGTCAGGGTGGATGAATTCAAGCTGGTGCTTGCGGCGGTGTAGGCCGTGCTGCCCAGGGATGCAAGCCCGGTAGAAAGCCCGGACGCGCACTGTTCGCCGATGCCGGTAAACATTTCGGGGGCAAGCGCGGCTTCGATGGCGGACATCACCGTGGCGGCGTCCGCCGAAAAGTCATGCATTGCCATGCCCTGCCCGATACCGGCAGAAATGTCATCGCCCAGCGGATTGAACCGCGCGGCGGGCGAATGGCTGGCAGCGGCGTTGCGCAGCGCTGCTTCATCGTTGGCGATGGTTGCGCTGGCGTCGCCCGAAAAGTCGTGGGCTGCCTGCCCCTGCCCGATACCGGCGGCAACGTCGTCGCCTACATCGGTAAACTGGGACGGGTCGATGCTATCCGCTGCCGACCGCAGGGCCGTCTGTAGCCCTTCGGCGTCGATGTTTTCGAAGATTGTGCCGTCGGTAGTTTCAAGCTCTTGCAGGGCTTCGGCAATGGATGCAAGGCCCGACATATCCATGTCGCCGCTATCGGCAAGGGCACTGATATAGTCCTTCAACGCCTGCGCCTGCTCCTGGGTTACTTGGACGTCGTCATCCGCCAGCGCCGCAAGGCCGCTTGAAATGTATTCTGCGCTGTTCTTCGCCCTATCGCCGATGCTGAAAAAGTCGTTAAGGCTTTGTGTCGGCAATGCGGTCGCAAGCTTGTCAAATGCCCCGGTAGCATCGCTCCCGGATTCAAGCGCGTCCTCCACTTCATGTACGGCGGCTGCGTATCTAAGAAGGATTTCAGCGTCACTATTTGAAATGTTCGCAATCCACGGTATCGGGCCTTTGGCATTCGGGTTGTCCTGAACCGCCGTTTCGGACTTATCCCTTATCTTTTCAAGGCCAGCACCACGCGCCGAAGAATATTCGGTGGATGTGATTTTGGCCTTGACCTCGATGTCGGGCACGACAAGGTTTTCGGCGACGGTGACGGTGCCAATTTCACCCACCAAGTCCGTGTACTTGTATCCAGAATCGGTAAGCACGCCGGTTGTAGGGTCGATGTACTTCAACTTGCCGTCGACATCCACCTTCCAACTGGCGTTAGAAAGCTTTGCACCTTCCGGGGCGATGCTTTCCAGTGTGCCGTCAACCGGGTAGGTGAAGCCAGTGTCTGTGTACTCGCCAGTGGTGTTGTCCAGTTTGAGTATGTGACCATCAACGCCCACCGAATAGCCCGTATCGGATAGCTTGCCGGTATATGGGTTGATGGACAGCAGCTTGCCATCAACGCCGACAAGAAAGTCAGGCTTAATGGGCCCGTCCGCGCCGGGAACGACGGCTTTCAATTCACCGTCCACCATTACGAAGCCGGTGACTTCTTCCTTACCCGTAAGCGGGTTGATGTGTGTGACTTCGCCGTCAACGCCCACCTTAAAGTCGCCCAAGGTGTAGGTTTGCCCCTGCTTGGTAGTGACGGTAAGAAGCTCACCGTCCACACCGATTTTGCCGTTGACGGGGACAGTGTTCGCGTCAATGGACTCAATCGCCGGAATGATGTCAGCATGTTCACCGGCGGCCCACGCGTCGTACACCGTGGACAGGTTTTCGGTGTTCAGGGTGGCGTTGATTTCCAGAACTTCTTCATCAAGCCCTGCGCCGAACAACTTGTCCAGACTATCGAAGCCGCTGAACAAGTCTCCCCCACCCGTCATAAGCTCCTTGATGGTGGACAACGACGTAAGTGTGTCCTTCATGCTGTCGCTCATGTCCGACCCGGCGGATTCCATGGCGACAAGGGCGGCTGTCACTTCAACGACCTGGCTTTCGTCAAGTCCCTGCAACGCTTCATTCAAAGCGTCGGTGGCGGCAGCAACTTCATGATCGTTCGTAGCATCGGCAAGCTGCTCCATGGCGGCATTCACCTTTTCGATGCCGTCCATGGTGCTCTCGTACTCCCCGCCTTTTTCAAACGCCCCGGTGGATTCCGCTACACTTGCCAGTGTTTCGGCGTACTTCTTCTGGCCCTTGGCAGCCTGCTCGTTGTACCAGGTTTCAAGCTCGCCAAGCTGCTTTTGGCGCTCTTCTTCGTCCTCCATGGCACTGATAACCCTGTACCGAGCGTCATATTCGGCGTTCAAAGAATCGTTGAAAGCCTGGATGCCTTGGGTAGCGGCAGCGTAGCTGTCCGCCCACACCTGTCCCCCATCCGAACCACGGCTAATGGCCGCTTCTGCGCCCTTGGCGATGTCGTCGAACGCGCTGTCGCTGTCCGTGACAAGGTTGTACTTGATGCTGATAGCCCCGCGCTCGTCGATAAGCTGCTGAAGCCTGTCGACGTCATCCTCCGAAAGAAAGCCGTTCTGGCGCTTTTTCAGGATGCTTTCAATTTCTTTGTCAATGCCGTCCAGCTTTTCAAGGTCGGTGTCCAGGTCACCAACCACACCACCGCCAGCCGAACTTTTCAGTTCGTTAAGCGCGGTGCGGATATTATCGGTGCCGTCAGTGAAGGACTTCACCGTGTCCTGGACAATCTTGTCGGTTTCACCCTTGCCGTCCGTCCACGTCTTCAGGGTTTCAGCCAGCCAGTTGCCGCCGCTGACGTTTGTAAGCGAAAAGTCCTCGCCGGACAGGCCGAACGCCGACATTCCCTTGGACTTTTCGTAGGCGGTGGTGACGTTCTGCTCCCATTCCTTGACCGTTTCATTCAGCCGTTCCTGGGCTTCACGGGCGGCTTTCGCGCCGCTGGCCCAGTCTATCAACTTGGCTACGCCAAAGGCCACAGCAGCCGCCACAGCGAACCACGTGGCCGGTGAAGCGGCAAGCACCGAAAGAAGTCCTTTGAACCCGCCACCAGCCTTGACTACGGCGGTAGAAAAACTGGCAATTGCGCCCTTGCCGCCAGTGAAAGCCTGAATGAAGCCGTTCAAGGAACCGCCGGACGCGCCGACAGCGGTGGCAAACTTGCCCATGACGCCGCTTACGGTACCGATAAGCCCCGAAACCTTCGAAAACACCAGCAATGCCGGGCCGATGCTCGCCGCGATGGCAGCGACGCGAAGGATGGCCTGCCGCTGGGCGCTGTCCATGCCCTGGAGCTTGTCGATGAAGTCGCTAATGCCCTGCATGGCCTTTTCAGCGGCGGGACGCATATCATCGCCAAGTGTCTGGGCAAACAACGTAGCCTTGTTCTTAAGGTTGGTCAAGCGGGCAGCCATGGTGGCGTAGCGCTTGTTGGCTTCGGTTTCAAGAGCGGTGTTCTGCTGCCACGCGGCGGTTGCCCGTGCCTGCGCCCGATTGAAAAGCTCGTGCGCATTGACGGTACGCAGCATGGTGTCGCGCAGGCGGATTTCCTTGATGCCGATGGCATCCAACGTCTGGACGGCGGATATGCCCTCGTCGTCAAGCTCGGCAACGCCCGAAATGAAGCGCTGAAACGCTTCTACGGGGTCGCGGCTCCACGTGTCGGCAAACTCCTGCGCCGTCATGCCGCTGACCTTGGCAAAGTCCTGCAACTCGTCGTTCCCGGTTTTCGCGGCGACTTCCATCTTGATCAGCGCCTTGGACATGGCGGAGCCGCCCATCTGGGCCTGGATGCCCACGGACGAAAGCGCCGTCGCCATGCCAAGTATCTGGGCTTCGGTAAGGCCGACCTGCTTGCCCGCGCCAGCAAGGCGCATGGACATTTCGATGATGGGCGCTTCGGTTGTGGCGAAGTTATTACCCAAGTCAACGACGGTAGAACCGATGTTCTTGAAAAGCGTCTGGTCGGTGCCCATGATGTTGGCGAACTTCGCCAGCTGGGTTGCCGCCGTATTGGCATCCAAGTCTTCGCACGAATTGCCCAGGTCAATCATGACGCGGGTGAAGTCAGTCAGGTTTTCATTGGCAATGCCCAACTGACCGCCGGTAGCCATGACTTCATTGATTTCGGAAGTCGAAGCGGCGATCTGGGTGGACATCTGCTTGGATGCCTGCTGCAACTGTGCAAATTCTTCTTCGGTGGCGTCCACTGTCTTGCGGACGGACGCGAAGGACGATTCGAAGTCAAGGCTGGATTGGAACACTTGCTTTCCAAGCGCCACCAGGGGCGTGGTGACTTTAAGCGTCAGCCCACGGCCCAGCTCTCCCGCCTTCTTGCTGATCTCGCCCATGCGCTTCGAAAAATTGGTAAGCGCAGTACCAGCTTTCGTCCACCCGGACTGGGCAGTAGCAAGCTGGCCGTTCAGGGACTTAATGGCTGCTTCGGTTTCCTTCACCGCCGCCTTGGCGTTGTTCAGCTTGGTTTCGGCGGATGCGACGGCATCGGCAGACTTCTGGGACGCCTTTTGCAAGGCTTCACACTGACCCGTCAGCTTTTCGATTTCCTCGGCGTTGGCCTTGTAAGCATCGCTGCTTTCAATCTTCTGCTTGAAGTTTTCGACTTCTTCTGCTGCCGCCTTATAGGCGTCGCTGTCCTTGCCCGCTAAGTCGGCAATTTCGTCCAGGTACTTCTCCTGCTCCCGAAGCGGGGCAAGAAGCTCCTGCTGCTTTTGCTTGGCTTCGTCCAGCCGACCGGCGTATTCGGTATAGCGGTTGTTGCTCTCCACCATACGTGTGTTGGCGGCTTTGAGCATGCGTTCATACTGGTCGACGGCATTCTTCTGATAGGTGAGCTGCTTCTGGAGCATGGACAGGCGGCTGGACATGCCCTCCGTCGTTTTGCCGTAATCGGTAACGCCCGCTCCCGCAAGCTTGAACTCACTCTCGGCTTCACGTATCTGTTTATTGATAGATGTGATGTTTCGGGAGAAGTTATCCGATTGCAAGGATAGTGTGACTATCAAGTCACGCAAAACTTCTGCCATGCTAACTCACCAACCTTTATCTATGGCTTCAAGCTGGGCCACACTTCATCGATGTGACGTCTTACCGGCTCTTTCTTTTTCTTTTCACGGCGTGCGCTCCATGCCCGGATGCCAAGGTAGCCAAGCATGTCCATTTCATCTATGTCCCGCATGCGCCAGCCCGCTTCGAGCAGGCGGTTATACGTTGAAAAGATGAAGTCGTGCAACGTCAGACTTTCGCCGTCTCCGTCTCCGTTGCCTTCGTAGGGAAAGTGTCAAGGATGTCCGTAGTCTGGGCATTGACGGCGATAAGGGCCATGACTATGTCGTGCATCAGCCTGTCGGCGGGATAGTTGTCATACACATCGTCCGGGGTGAACTGGTTGTTGAACAGCAGGCAGAACCAATGAACCATGACATCCATTGCTTCTTTCATGTTCAGCTTCTCCATGTCCTCGACGACTTCACCCTTGGCGGCTGCTTCTGCCACACCGGCAATACGGGCATACATCTTAAACGCGGGCTCCATTTCACGAAGCACACGGCCCGTCACGAAGTCCACGGTATACTTCTTTTTACCAAGTTCACAAGTCAGCATTACGTTAGCCTCCTTTCATTGAAAAGCTACCGCACAGCCGAAGCCATGCGGTAGCGTAGGTTTGTGCCCCGCTTACGGGGTGGGCGGCGTGAAGGTGGGCACGTACACGGACTGGAGGAAGGTCGCGCCTGCTGCGGCGGTGAAACCGTTCTCGCCCTCATCCGCCACGGCCTGATAGCGACCGTCGGAAGTGCGCTTGATGGCGGTCCATTCCACCTCACCGTTCTGACGGTTGATGGTGGTGCCCTCCTTGGTGGCGTAGTTCTCGGTCAGCGGCTTCGCGCGAACCTTGTACAGCCACACGTAGCGGAACTTGCCGTTGGACTTTTCGGACTTGAAGCCGACAGCGAAGTAGGGCGGAGCGTCAGTGGCGCTGCGCACCAGAACGCCGTTATCGTCGATTTCGTTGCCGAAGATCATCTCCTGGATGGCCAGGGGGATGTCCGCCATGCGGGTGTTGAAGGTCAGCTCGGGATCCGGGTACAGGACGTCGAACTCGACGTCATCCGCATACTGGATGTCCGGGTCAGTGGTGCCGGGGGTGATGGACGCTTCGATAGCGCCAGCCACCAGCTGCAGGTCGCCGTAAGTGGTGCCGCTTTCGGTGTCGGCGGTGATCGGGGCGATCACCATGTTCTTCAGGCCGACGGTAGAGGAAACGGTGGGAGAAACAGTGGGAGTAGTAGGCATTGTCTTGTCCTCCTATAGTGTAGTCGTTTAGTGCATTTCTTCGACAAGCACGCGCTTCATTTCGCCATAGGCTTCTTCCACGCGCGTGTCAAAGGCAGGCCGTACAAAAGGGTGTGGCGGCGCGGGTGCAGGGCCGCCGTGGCCCCATTCGACGGGGTTTGAATAGTAGGCAGCATGTTCACTGGCCTTGACGCCGATCTTGATCATGCGCCCCCTTCGTCCCCCACTCTGGGGCTTGTAGGCATGAATGGAACTATGCAAGTCACCCGTGATGATTTTGGGATCCTTGCTGGCGTTTTCAAGCATCTGCTGTTCGATGGGGGCAGCGCCCGCCTCCAACGCCCGGTCGATGCCGGGACCGTTGTCCATCTTGGACGCCAAGGCCGAAAGCTCGGCGATAAGCTCGTTGAAGCCTTCGGTTTCAATCCTCATCCCGGCCATAGTCCACATCCTCTCGCCATATCCACGTCCATTGCACAGTGTAGGTTTTCGTGGGCGGGTCGTATGCCGGGCGGTTGTAGCCCTTGTCGGACTCTTCAAACATGAAAAAGCCGTACTGGTACATTGCCGCCCGGATGGTGTCCGCCATTTCAGTGGGATCGTAGTCACTCCACAGGTTCATGTACACGTAAGTGCGCAGGGCACTGACGTGATCATCTTGGTGTGCCGCTTCGGTTGTCGTGCAAGAATACACCACGTACTGCGGCGGCGGATTGGGGTTTGCGGATGTTGCCCGCCAAATGCCCCTGATAACCGGGATGCCGATGTCCGCAAGGGCCCGCTGAACAGGTTTCATCCACTCACCCCCTTGGCAAGGTTGGCCTTCAAGCCAAGATAGTCCCGCCTGAAGCCGTACTCGCCCAATGTGGTAATGTCCCACTTTTCGTCTTGAAAACGCACCCACATGCCGGGCTTCACATCACCGCGCCAACGGATAGTGAAGTTGATGACGGCTTCGGTGTTCATCACGTCCGCCGACCGGTAGTGTTGGTTACCGGCATCCGTTGCCGCCGCCCAAACGCGGCAGATAACGATGTCGATGCCTTCGGGGTAGCCGTTTTCGTTGATCGTGTTTTCGGTGTACCCAATTTCCACAAGATGCCGCAAGTCCCCAGGGCGTGGGTTGCCTTCAAAGTTTTTATAACCACGCAAAGCAACTCACCCCCTGTTAGAACATCTTATCGGGATCCCGGAACGGATAAAGAAGGTTCTGAAAGGCCCTGCGCGTGGCGTTCCACGAAGCGGTGTCGCCAATTTCACGGTTTTCGTAATAAAACGAAGCCATAAGCATGACGGCAAGCCGAACCGGCTCGGGAACAGGCACGGGCACTTCTTCATCTTCGTCGTTTGTGGTTGTCTGCTCGAACGACACCCGGCAGTAAGATTCGGCATACTCTTGGGCCTGCTTGATCAGGCCCTCGATGTACTCGTCTTCTTCGTCCTGCTGGATGCGAAGGTGGGTCTTCAGTTCTTCAACGCTGACAATCATTCTGCCCCACCAGCCTCGTCGGCGGGCGCGTCCGCCATGAAACCAGCGGCCCGCAGCGCCGCCAGAAGGGCGTTGTAATCCGCCCGAAGCGCAGCCGCACTTGTAGCCGTGGAATCCGGGATGTAGGGCAACACGGGCCGCGCAGCGCCGTCAGCGTCGAACAGGCCGCTCCCCCCTTCGACTTCCGCGCCGGGCAAGAATGTAAGCTTGCCGCCGATTACAAGCTCACTACCGCCGTGGGCGAAGAAGTTCCTGGTGATATGCGTATTGTCCATTGTCTTGTCCTCCATCATGCGCAAGCGGGGGCTTGAAGGTTATCCAAGCCCCCGCCGCACGGGGTTAAGCCTGCGCCAGAACCTTGACGGCTTCGGGCAGGATCAGCTTGCCATCGACGCGCTGGGACGCGATGAAGCCCACCTGGCCGGTGGTGGCGTACAGCTCGTTCAGGCGCTTGAAGCTGCGGCCCTGCCGGTCAGCCACCCAGTAGTAGGACAGGTCGCCGAACAGGATGGACTTGTTGCCGGTGGTGGCGGCAGGCATGTAGCTGGAAGTGTACACGGGGCGGTTCAGGATGGTATCGGGGGTACCGGCCTGAACGGACGGCTGCCACAGATACTCCTGGCTGCCGCCGGTCTTCAGCTTGCGCAGCAGCTTCACGGTGCTGTCGTTCATGATGAACACAGCGTTCTTGCGGTAGGGAGCACGCAGGGAATAGAACAGGTCCATTACCTCGTCGAAGGTGATCTTGTCGGCAGCGGCGGCGGTGACGCCAGTCTCCGCACCGCCGGTAGCGGCAAGGATGCCCAGGGGCTTGCCGGAGCCGTCGCCGGTGAAGAAGGTCTCTTCTTCCTTCGCGCCGATACGGCGGGCAAACTCCTTGGAAATGTAGGCGGGCAGGTTGAACACGCTGTCGTTCAGCAGTTCCTCGGACACCTTCATCAGGGTAGCCAGCTTGTACGCGCCAAGGGCAACCTGGGTGAACGCGTCGTCGGACTCGGGATAGGCGGCTTCTTCGTCAATCCACGCAGCGGTGCCCTTGGACGCCACAACGGGAATCTTGTGGGAACCGTTGGAAGTGCGGATGACGTGGGCCAGCTGACGGAAGATGTTCTGCTCTTCCAGGGCTTCGACCAGGGTCTTGTCGAACTCGTCGGGAACCAGGTAGCCGCCCTCGCTGTCAGTGCCGACCTGCAGAGCGTTCGCAACTTCGGGCATGATGGCCTTGTTGCGCATGGCGGTCCAGAAGTTCTTGTTGTACTCGGCGCTGGCGCGGCCCTTCTTTTCGGGAGCGGCAGTGGTGGGGTTGTTGTGGATGGGGGCGCTGGTGGCCTTGGACATCTCGATGTCCACGGCTTCGGCACGCTCGGCGCGGTTGATGGCCTTCGCAAGGGCATCAACTTCGTCCATCATCTTGTCGTAGGTAGCTTCGTCCTCGGCACTCAGCAGGCCGTTGGCATCGCGGTGGGTATCCAGGAAAGCCTTGGTGGCGTTCCACAGGTTGGCGCGCTTCTCGCGCAGGGCCAGAATCTCATTCATGGTTTTTTACCCTCCTTAAAGGTATTTGCTCTGCATCAGTCTCCTGTCGTAGTCTGGTGCTTCGTTCTTGGTGTCTGCCGGTTCGGGCGTGGCGTCAGTCGGCTCTGGCGCGGGTTCGTCCGATTTTTCAACGGATGCCATAACTCGGTTCAAGAGACAGGCCGAGACGGCAGTCCGGGAAAAAGAGAAGTCCGCCACTTCCTCGGTATCAGGGCCGTCCGAAGTGAACAACACTTCGTCGCAGAAGCCCAGCGCCTTGGCTTTGTGTGCGGACATCCACGTTTCATCGTCCATCAAGTGGGACAATTTCGCGTGGGACAGGCCAGTCTTGATCTGGTAAGCATTGATGATACTATCCTTGACTTCGTCCAGCAGCGCGATGGCCTTTTTCATTTCCTCGCTGTCGCCGAACGCGATAGTCATGGGGTTGTGGATCATCATCATGCTCGTCGGGGACATTGCGACATGCGTACCCGCCATGGAAATGACGCTGGCAGCACTGGCGGCAAGGGCATCGATCTGGACGTTGACTTCGTAGGGATAGTCCATCAGCATGGTGTAGATCTGGCTTGCCGCGAACACGTCGCCGCCGGGGGAATTGATGTGCACCCGAATGGGGCCGCTGCCAGCGTCAAGCTCCGCCTTAAACTCAGCGGGGGTGACTTCGTCACCGAACCAGCTTTCTTCGGCGATTGGCCCTTCAAGGTGCAGGGTGCGTTCGCCGGTTTCGGCGTTTTGCACCCAGTTCCAGAAGTGTTTGATAGTGATCACCGTCCTTGTTGTTCGTCGGGTTGTTCTTCAAACGGCAGTCCGCCGCCACCGTCTTCGGTAAGCTGTCCCGTTGCCCGCTTGATTGGCACCATGTTGCCGTTAATCAGGTAGTCGTTGCCGCCGTCCTCGTCCGGGATGGGGTTCATGTTCTCCATCTTGCGGATATCATTGGCGGACAACCACCCATTGTTTCGACCCACGGCATAGCCCTCCATGCGGCTCTTGTAGTCGCCGCGCATCAGGCCGTCGATGTTGAATTGCACATAAAAGCGCCCCTTCTCTTTTTCATAGAACAGGGCGCGGTTCATTGACTGTTCAATTCGTACCAGCCACGGCCTTATGGTGTGGGTGGCGAAGTCGATGCTCTGATGCTCGATGTTGGAGAAGGTGGCGTGTTCAAGGTTGCCCACAAGGTGCGGCGGCACCCGGAAGATTCGGCATATTTCGTCCACTTGGAACTTGCGCGTCTCCAAGAATTGCGCTTCGTTGTTCGGGACGGATATGCTTTCGAAGTGCATCCCTTCTTCAAGGATGGCCACCCGATTGCTATTTGAAGAACCGCCGTAGGCCGCGTTCCAGCTTTGCCGTAGCTTGCTGTAGTCCTGGACATGGGCCGGGTGCGTCAGGATGCCGGACGGACGGGCGCTGTTAGCAAAGAACTTACTGCCGTATTCTTCAGCAGCCATTCCAAGGCCAATGGCGTTCTTTTCAAGCGCGATGGGACTGTAGCCCATAATGCCGTCGAAGCCAAGGCCGGGGATGTGTAGCACATCCGTGGGGCGAAGAAGCACGTCCCTGCCGTCCGTGGTGGTGTACTCGTAATAAAGCACGCCGTGCTCATCCCTATCCACATTCATGTGGTCTGGCAGCAGCGGGTAAAGGGCTATCACCTGATTGCGCCCGTTTCGGATGATCTGACTGTAGCTGTTGCCGTAAAGCAGCAGGTGCCCCATCATCGTTTCCCGGAACACAAACGACGTCATTTCGGCGTTCGGTTCATCGTGAAGCAGGCGGTAAAGCACATGATCCTGGGCGCGTTCGCTACCATCGTTCGTGGCCTTGTACACGCCCAGCGGCAGGCTGGCAATCGTCTCCGCTATGATTCGGACACACGCATACACCGTAGAAAGCTGGATGGCGTTTTCTATGGTGACGTTCTTGCCCGAACCGCTGTAGCCAAGAAAGAACGACGGTGCGCCGCTGACGGCATCCTGGGGCTTGTCGCGGGCCCTAAAAAGACTTTGAAACGGATTTCTCATAGGTTAGTCCCCCTTGCTTACAGGCCGTAACCTGTCTTCTTGTCATGACACGCTTTGCATAACGGTTGCCAGTTGTCCTTGTCCCAGAACAACTGCTTGTCGCCCCGGTGCGGGATGATGTGATCGACAACAGTGGCGGGTGTGGTACGCCCTTCGGCAAGGCAGGCAGCGCAAAGGGGATGCTCCCGTAGGAACATCCCCCTTGCTTCGCGCCAGTGCCTGTCGTACCCCCGGGCGGCTGCGCTGCCCCGTAGGCGTTCGCCGCTCCATTGCATGTGGTCTTTGCAAAAAACCTGGCCCTTTTCGCAAAACCCCGGGCATCCGGGGTAGCGACACGGGCGCTTGGGTGCGTATGGCATGTTAGTCCTCTCTGCCCCTCCCCCAACCGGCAAACGTCTCCATGATCAGGTCGCCGTTGGCCTTGCATTCGCGGATGACGCACTTCGTGGCAACAGTTTCATCGACGTTGTTGTCCTTGTCGTCGAAAAAGTAGATTTCGGAGTAGTCGCCCCCGCTGGGCGTGGGCTCGTCGGTTCGGTAGTAGGTTGCCATGGTTGCGCTCCTTTCAACGGCCCAGCTAATAGATAAACTCAGGATCGTATTCGAATGTGTAAGGCTCCCATTCTTCGAAGAACAGGTTGCGCCCACACTCCTTGCTGCGACGGATACGGTCGTAGAATTGCTCGAGCGTCTCGTCCTTGGGCATAGCGTAACGCTTACCATCAACCGGGTTTTGAGTGAACGCGGTTGGGGCCATTTGTTCGTGCCGAATCTTCGCACCTTCAAACGCATCTTCGTAGTCGAAGTATGCCTGTATCCACTTCTGCCACTGCTCCATCTTTCGTTCTCCTTTCTATATCGCGACAACAATCTGCATGAACCAATCGTACGATTCGGGAAAGTACGTACGCATATATGGGTCGACTTTCTTGTCAAATGCTGCATCGAACATGTGTGCCCACGCTTCCACCGGCACCTTTGCTCGTCTGCTTGGAAGCGTCCAGTACTTACTCCCGTGGCCCCAGAACACCTTACCCTCGTAATCAGGGTTAATACCCTCTAAAACGTCCTGAATGCCGTGTGTCCACCTACTATTGCGATTCAATTCAAGTGCAATACCACTTCGCATTTGATCTTCAGATATCTTAGTACCTAAGTCGGCACGCGAGTATCCATGCTGAGTCAGCCATCTGGTTTCAATGTTATAAACATCCCTTTGGAGCCTGTCCCAGTACTCCGGGCTTAAACTCGGACGGTGTGCGTTAAAATCAACATAATGCCCGTGTTCATGAAACCAGACTGAGCCATCTTCTTTACCACGCCCGTCCGAGTCCTCGGACTGGTTAAGAATAATGTCATTGGTGGCATGACGGAACTGTCCAACATCACTGGAGTGCAAGTCCGTCACCGCGCCGCCCTTTGGCACGTACTTGTCGTAGACTTTTTGCATCTCCGGGCTGGCGTCATTGAATTTTCTTTCAAGGATGCCCTTATACTTATTTGACAACGGCTCACCGGGCCGTTCAAACCGGCCCTGTTGCTGCGCCGTACTGGCCTGCGTCCCCGGCATCCCACCGGCTCCGCCGCCACCGCCAACGCCACCGCCGCCAGTGCCGCCCGTAGCGCCGCCACCGCCGCCGACAACGCCACCGCCGCCGCCACCAGTAACGCCGCCAGTGCCGCTGCCAGAGCCGCCAGCACCGACGCCACCGCCGTGCCTGCCGATACGACTTGACGCTCCGCGTCCGCCCATCAGTAATCCCTGCCTTCTATTTTACGCAACCGCGCCTGAAATGCAAGTATTTCATGTACACGTATCGCGCTGTTATCACTTGATAGCATTTCTTGTACTTCTTCGGGCATTTTGCCGTGAAAGATGATAGCTTTGGGCCGTAGCTGCAGCAGCATTTGCCCCATGCCCATGATAAATAGGCGCTTCGCCCGGTCATCGGCTTGTGTGCCGATGGACGACACCGCCACCATACCGCCGACGGGCTCGCCGTCGAAGCACCATTCGAAGCTACGCTCGTCCGCCCAGCATATGGTGGGTATCACCGTCATGCCTTTGGACTGCCAGTAAGCGCCAAGCCAGTGCTTGCGGTAGTGGCTATTGATCTGCAACGCCATCGGATAGTCGGTGTACATCGAAAAGTCCGGGGTGCACACAAAGCGAAACCGCGACAGCATTTGTGTGTATATTTCGGGGTGTGTCCACAACCGTCCAAAGAAGAAGTCTTGCAAAAAGAAGTGCACTCCCGTGGATTCAGGATTCTTGCACTGACGGGCAGAATTAAAGCCTACCGCTTCGATAGGCCCTTCGATGTCAACCGGCAGGATGGGCGGTATGCCGTACTTGCCTACGCCGTCAAAGCCCGCCTTTTCAAGGTTCTCGCTTTGTCTAAGGCATTTCGTCACACCGCCACCCCCTTATAGCACCAAAAGGCCGCGCTCGTCGTAAACGGATCCGCCACAGTTCTGGTTCTTCATGGCCCTATCCAAGGCCATGACCATTGCCACGGCTCCGTCGACCTTCTCCGTGGACTTTTCTTTGTCTATCTTCAAGTTGCCCGCCGGATCGGTGCGCACAAACGCGTTATCCATGTTCCACCGAAGGACTGGGTGTCCGCCGTGGTTGATCTTGCGCTCAAGTACAAGCCGCATCAGCTCCTTGGTGGGCGGCGACATGTCTTTGAAGCCCTGCCCAAAGGGCACCATTGCGAACCCGTCGTCCTGAAGGGCCTGAACCATCATCTGGGCGTTCCACCTGTCGTAGGCAATTTCCCGGATGTTGAAGCGTTCCCCCAACCTGTTGATGAATTCTTGGATGAACCCGTAGTGTACAACGTTGCCCTCCGTGGTTTTGATGTAGCCCTCGCGTTCCCACTTGTCGTACATAACATGGTCGCGCCGTACGCGAAGCGGCAAAGTGTCCTCCGGCAGCCAGAAGAACGGCAGGATGATGTATTGCTCGTCCTCGTCGCGGGGCGGGAACGCCAACACAAAGGCCGTCAAGTCACTGGTGCTGGACAAGTCCAGCCCGGCGTAGCAAACACGCCCCTCAAGCTCGTATTCATTCACCACTCCGCCGCATTCGTCCCACTTGTCCATGGGCATCCAGCGAACGGACTGCTTCACCCACTGGTTCAGGCGAAGCTGGCGAAACATGTTCTCGTCCGCAGGGGTTTCAAGGGCCTTGCGGTAAGCGTCACGTACTTTATCTATGCCGATTGTGTACCCCAGTGAAGGGTTGGCCTTGTACCAGTTCTTCTCGTCCGTCCAGTCGGCATTGTCGGGCAAGCCGAATATCACCGGGTAGAAGCGAGGGTCAGCTTTGCGCCCTTCGATAATGTCCAGCGCCTTTTGGTGTACCTCCCAGCATATGCTGTTTCTGTCCGTCCCGGCGGTAGTCAAGAAGAACCACAACGGCTGCTTACGAGCGTCGCCGGAGCCCTGAGTCATAACGTCGTAAAGGGCGCGGGTCGGTTGGGTATGTAGCTCGTCGAAGATACAAGCCGAAACATTCAGGCCGTGCTTCGTCGCGACCTCACTGGACAACACTTGGTAGATGCTGCCCGTCGGCTGGTACACCATGCGCTTGGTGGACGGGATTATCTTGATGCGCCGGGACAGGGCAGGGCTTTGCCGAACCATGTCGCAGGCGACATCGAACACAATAGCGGCCTGCTGGCGGTCGCTGGCGCAGGAGTAGACTTCAGCACGCCATTCATCGTCATTACAAAGCATGTTCAGGGCGATGGCTGCGCCAAGCTCACTCTTGCCCTGCTTCTTTGGGATTTCGATGTAAGCCGTGCTATACTGGCGCTTGGTTTCATCTTCGTCGCGCACAGTGCCGAAAACATCACTAATAATCTTCTCTTGCCACGGCAGGAGCTTGAACGGCTGGCCGTGAAACTCGCCCTTGGTGTGGCGCAGGCATTCAATGAAGCGTATGACGCGCTGCGCCCGTTGCTCATTGAACAACCTTCCACCCCCCGTTTAGCACATTTTCCATTGGATCATCCGTATCCGTCTTTTCGCCAGTGGCAGCATACAGTCTTGCCCGGCTGGCGGGAGTGAGCCCGAATTCGGCGTCGAAGGACTGCATGATCTTCAAGTTCTGCTGGGCGATGCTAACTTGCGGCACTTGCTGCATATACCCGGACGGGGTTTTAAAAACGGTGCCGTATCGCATCATCCATTCTTCGGCTTCGCGCCACCGGGCATAAGCTTGGCATCGGCCCGCAAAAGCCTGGATGTCGTTGTCCGTCAGGGTTTTCATGGCGGTTAACCCAGGGGCCAGCCTGTCCCATTCTTCTTTTGCGTAGTCCATCAGCCAGTCGGGACATTCTAAGTTCGTTTGCGGGGGCGTTGGCTCGTCCCGGTTGTAAGGACGACGTCCGTGTCCCCTATCCCCTTCAAGTATTTTGATGGCCGTGGGTAGCGGCTTTCGTCCTCTTGTAGTCATGTTTTCACGTCCTTTTAGTCGATATCTGCGGCAACTTCGTCGAAGCGCAGCTTCTGCCCGTCACGAATGACGAATACATCGTCATAGTTGCCGTCGTTCTGGGCAATCGCCCTTTTTACGATCACATCCACGAATTTCGTGTCCAATTCAATCCCCCGGCACACCCTGTCCGTCTCCATGCACGCTATCAGCGTCGAACCGCTGCCCAAGAACGGATCAAGCACGATGGCGTTTGTCATGGTGCTGTTCTTGATCGGGTACGACATCAGGGGCACGGGCTTCGTTGTCGGGTGGTCAGGGCTGCGCTGGGGTTTGTCATACTCCCAGACGGTTGTTTGCTTTCTATCGCTATACCACTGGTGCCGTCCGTCGCTCCGCCATCCAAAAAGAACGGGTTCATGAATCCACTGGTAAGGGCTGCGACCCAGAACCAGGGTGTTCTTCTTCCAGATGCAGCACCCGGACAAGTAGAAGCCAGCGTCCTTGAAAGCGCGGCGAAAGTTCAGCCCTTCGGTGTCGGCGTGAAAGACGTAAATGCTACCATCGGTGGCAAGGTGTTCATGCATGTTGAAGAACGCCGTCACCAAGAACTTGTAGAAGTCGTCGTCAGCCATGCTGTCGTTTTGTATTGTCCCTGCCGTCCCTTCGTAGGACACATTATAAGGCGGGTCAGTCAGCACAAGGTTGGCCTTCACGCCGTCCATCAGCCGGTCATAAACGGCAGGGTCGGTGCTATCGCCGCAAATGACGCGATGCTTGCCGATGCACCACAAGTCGCCGGGTTGTGAAAAGGTGGGCTTCTTCAATTCTTCATCTACGTCAAAGTCATCTTCCTTGACTTCCTTGTCGTAGATGTTGGACAGCAGCTCGTCCACTTCCGGGATGTCGAAGCCGGTGAACTCGATGTTGAAGTCGTCCACCGTTTTAAGGTCAGCCAACAATTCAGCCAACTTTTCATCGTCCCACGCGCCAGTGATCTTGTTCAAAGCGATGTTCAGCGCCTTTTCGCGCGTCTTGTCCACATCCACCACGGCGCAGGGGACTTCTTCATACCCCATTTCCATTGCAACAGAAAGGCGCTGATGCCCGCCAATGATGGTCATATCGGCGTTCACCACCAGCGGGTCGGCGAAACCGAACTCGCTGATGCTGTCCCATATCTTCTTGTACTCCGCATCGCCCTTCTTAAGTTGCTTGCGGGGGTTGTATTCGGCGGGTTTCAGGTCTGAAACGGGTATTATCCGCAATTCAGCGGCCCTTTTTACGGTGCTTGTGTTCATCAAAACGTACTCCTTTCGGTATGAAACGGGGGTTGTATACCCCCCACCCCTATTTTGTCGGTTATTTCTGCGTGAGGG
>Ga0326511_10000174_pt1 | contig 52835 bp, 72 predicted proteins | sample 0_2496_0518_D_FD_203701 | JGI IMG/M metagenome (GOLD analysis project Ga0326511, IMG submission 203701) | Bovine rumen microbial communities from UC Davis, California, United States - 0_2496_0518 | ecosystem: Host-associated > Mammals > Digestive system > Stomach > Rumen | place: USA... | reverse complement strand
GCCGACCAGATTCTCCAAATCGAGGCAATCGGCGGCGAGCTGGGCATCGCCACGGAGAACCTGGAGACCTTCGCTGAGGTCATTTCAAACATCGACGTTGCGACCAACCTAGACACCGAGGGTGCCGCGACCGCATTGGGCCACCTCTCCAACGTATTGCAGCTCAGCGAGGACGACTATGTTGGCTTCTCCGACGCCCTCGTGCGCCTCGGCAACAACGGTGCGTCCACCGAGACCGAGATTACCAACATCGCGGAGCGCATCGGCTCGATGGGTTCCATCGTCGGCATGAGCGGCAGCGACATCCTCGCATGGTCCAGCACCATCGCAAGCACCGGCCAGCGCGCCGAGGCCGCAGGTACCGCCATCAGCAAGACCATGAGCTACATGGAGACTGCTGTTGCGGCGGCTGGCGGCACGATGGACACCAGCTTCGACGCGATCAAGGCGGCGGTCGAGGAGGGCGGCGACAAGCTCACCGTGTTCGCGAGCCTGACCGGCAAGACCGTCGAGGAGTTCACGGACGATTGGGAGAAGGCACCGAAGGACATGGCGGCGACCATCCACGACGCCGTGGAGGGCGCGAAGGGCGACCTGCAGCTCATCGGAGACGTTGCCCACATGTCCGCAGACGAGTTCGCAAAGACGTGGGAGGACGACCCGACCGCAGCGTTGAAGGCGTTCATCGAGGGTCTGAAAGACATGGAGAGCGCGGGCGGCTCCGCAGACAAGGTACTCGTTGACCTCGGCATCAAGTCCGTCCGCCAGAAGCAGGCAATCGAGGGTCTGATGCAGACCATCGGCGGTCTCAACGACAACCTCGAGATGTCCGAGGACGCATGGAACGGCGTCTCCGACCAGTGGGGAAAGGCGGGCGACGCCGCAAACGAGGCGCAGAAGAAGGCCGAAGGATTCTCCGGCCAGATGCAGATTATGAAGAACATGGCGCAGAACATGTTCGCCGAGCTCGGCGAGGGTGCCGTGCCGTGGATTAAGAGCATCACCGGCGTCCTGCAGGAAGCGACAAGCCTGTTCTCTGGCCTCACCACGGAGACTAAGAAGTGGGTTGTCGCGGCAGGCGGCATCGGCTTCGCAATCGGCCCCCTGCTGTCCGTCGCTGGCTCGTTCGGCACGGCGAGGAAGGAGTTCGGCGACTGGTTCAAGGAGACCACATCGGGGATGAACCTCGTGAAGCTCGCCTACAAGCACGGCAGCAAGGACATCAGCTCCGCGCTTGACGGGACCATGAAAACGATGGACAAGGTTAAGCTCGTCGGCATGGACCTCGGCTCGACGCTGTTGAAGGGACTAGCGGCAGGCGCAATCCTCGCGGGCATCGCGGCGATAAGCTACGCGCTGTACCAGCTGTACAAGCGGTATCAGGACCACATCGCCGCGACCGAGGGACTCACCAGCGCAATCGCGGGCATCGGAAGGGTGTCCAACGAGTCCGTTGGCGGCATCGACAACGCGAAGGCGTCCATAGACGAGCTCATGATGTACGCGGGCAAGGCAGACAGCAGGCTCGCGGACCTAGCTCAAACGTTGGAGGACTCCAACCGCCAGTACGACGCCTACGCGGGGCCGTTGGAGAGCTACGCGAGGACCATAGAGACGCTCGGCGGCAAGGCCGAGCTCTCGCAGGACGAGACCAACAAGCTCGCGGCGGCGATACAGGGCGTCAACGACGCTTGCGGCACCAACTACGGCCTCGACGAGTACGGCAACATCATCGACACCGAGACCGGCAAGATTCAGAAGAACACCGACGTAATCAGGGCCAACATCGAGCTCCGCAAGCAGCAGGCGCTCATCGAGTACTACAGCGACGACTACGCGAAGGCGATAGGCCAGCAGGAGGACGCGCGACAGACCGTCTACGACCTCGCTGCCGAGTACAGGACGCTGCGCACCGAAGCTGGCAAGCAGGACTGGATTGACAACTACATCGAAAAGACCGGAAGGGCCGACCTCGCGGAAGGCGCGTTTAAGAACCACATCCGCGACACCAAGAACGCGCTCGAGGAGAGCAAGACCGAGTTCGACCGCACGAGCGAGGTGGTCAACAACCTCGACGGCAGGATTTCCGACGCCACCGAGAGGATGAACGAGTCCAAAAAGGCCATCGAGGACGCGGCGGCTGCTCAGGCAGAGTACGAGCGTCGCAGCGAGACCGTCGTGGCAGACGTGAGCGGCAACATGAAGCGGCTCTCCGACGCGGCGGAGAAGGTCGGCGAGTCCGACGCGGGCTTCAACGCCATCACAGACAGCCTATCGGCGATATCCGTCTCCGCGAAGGAGATGGACAAGGTTGACATGAGCAAGCTGGTCTCCGAGTTCAGCGACGCGGGCAGCTCCATGAGCGACATCGTATCGACGCTCGAAGAGGGCGACGTGAAGATGAAGACGTGGAACGCGGCGTTGGAAGCGGCCCCAGGAGCTGCCGAGAACATGGGCAGCGTCACGGCGGCGGCGTTCCAAGCGATGTACGACTCCGCGAGCGGCAACCTCGAGGACACCATGACCCTCATAGCCGGTCTTGACGCCATGAAGGTCGATGGCAAGGAGTTCTACATCACCGACAACGGCTCCATCTTTGACGAGCAGGGCAAGGTCTACGACATCAAGGACGACATCGCGGAGATTCCCGACGAGGTTATCACCGCCTACTACGTGGACGACAAGGACGCCCTCAAGAAGGCTCAGGACGCCAAGAAGAAGGCCGACGACTACGGCAAGAAGAAGGCGACCGCGAAGCTCGACGCCAAGGACGGCGCGAGCAAGAAGGTCGATTCGGTGCAGGGCAAGGTGGACAAGCTCGGAAAGACCACCGCGACCCCGACCGTCAACCTCAGAGACAACGCATCGGGGACCATCAGCTACATCAGCCGCAACATGCGGGACATCGACGGCAAGAAGGCCACCGTCACCATCTACGAAAAGACGGTGCGCAGCGGCAAGCAGGCCACGGGCGGCATGAACAGCCGACCAGTCATTCCCGAGCACGCGAGCGGCTACATCGCCACCGGCCCGACGCTCACCAACCAAGGGTGGATAGGCGAGGACGGCATCGAGGCCGTCGCCAATTGGGCCACGGGCGGCGCGGTCGTGCCGCTCACCAACAAGAGGTTCATGCTCCCCATCGCCGACGCCATCGCGGACGGCATGGCAAGGCGCATGGAGGGCAGCGGCGGCGGCAACTACATAACGGTCAACGTCAGCGGCGTCGCGAGCCCGAACGAGGTCGCGGACGCCATCACGCGTAAGCTCACGCTTCTCGGACTGTAGGGAGGGGACATGCCAAGCAAACCGACCGAGACCAAGAAGAAGCCGAGCAAGGTTGTCTCCAATCCGTCCATCAGCCGCGCCAAGAGCAACGTCGCGCCGTCGTGCACCGTCATGACGGCGAAGTGGAAGGTGGGCTCCGCGCTCACCAAGCAGAGCAGCGAGAGCCGCGCGACCAAGCTCAAGATTGTGTGGTCCGCCATGTGGAAGGACGCGAAGGGAAAGACGCACACGCGGAAGAAGGTGTTGGCCGGAAAGCCCATCGGCACAACCACCAACGCCTTCAACCCGCGCAACTTCACCGACTCGCAGGGCGACACGTGGACCGAAGCCGACTTCTGGCCGAGCGGCACGAGAAGGCTGCAGAGCGTGTCGTACAAGGTCTACGCGGGTAACAAGATTGGCTACGCCACGAAGGGGGCCGGAGACTCCTACAGCTTCGGCAACCCGAAGGCCCCGACCGTCTCCGCGTTGGAGCACGACGCGGACACCGGCGAGATTTACTTCCAGATTGACGCCTACGACGGGTCAAAGACCACCGCGCCGCGCATCAGGACCGCGTGGCAGGCGACGGTCACGGACACGCGGCTGACCGGAGCCGACCGCATCCAGAAGAAGGGCGGCTACTTCACCGGAACGTCGAAGAAGTGGGACGAGGACACGCCTGACAACGACAAGGTAGTGATCGACGTTACCGACCGCTACATGCTCGGCCCGAACCAGTACGTCAAGGTCGTGGTCACGGGCACCACCGAGAGCGTCGATGGCAAGAAGTCCGCGAGCAAGAGCATCGTCATCGCCTACCCGAACGCGGCGACCATCAATGGCGTCAGCGTTGACAAGCTCGACAGCGGCGTGGCCGACATGAGCGGTCGCGTGACGGCGGCTATCGACACGATGGAGAGCGCCACCAAGCCCACCACGGGCGTCAGGCTGCAGAAGCTCGTGTCAACTGATGCTGCCACCCCCGAGCAGGCGGTCGCGATGGGCGACGATTGGGAGAACACCGACGCGATAGACGACGGGGAGTGCGACGGCCTGTCACTCGCTGTGGCCGAACTTTCGCCGATTCGCGGTAAACACACGTGGATTCGCGTAAAGAGCTGGAACAGCCACGAGAACCTGTTCTACACCTACTCAGCGCCCGTCGAGGTCACGGACCTCTACATCGACCCCGCATCGGCGAGCGACAACCTGCACCTGCTTTCCCTCGTGAGCGGCGACGACGGCACCTCGCTCGTCGCGAAGTTCGCGTGGACGCAGAGCGCGGACCCCGACACCGGAACCGAGGTAAGCTGGTCGAGCGACGAGAAGGCTTGGGTCTCCACGCGCGAGCCCGACACCTACGAGACCGACCGCAACGACGGCGCGGAGACGATATCTGGCACCGCGTACGTCGGCACGCTGGAGCTCCACGTTCAGAACTTGGAGCAGGGCGAGACATACTACGTGCGCGGCAGGCGCTACCTCGACCCCGAGGACGGCGACCGCAGCTTCGGCGGATACTCCGAGACGCTGACGGCGATTCCCGTCTCGTCCCCAACGTCCGTGTCGCTGAACGCTCCGACCACGATAGCTCGCGGCAGCGACCTCCCGCTCTCGTGGACGTTCGACTCCGAGGCCGCGCAGAAGCAGTGGTACCTGCTCTACGGCACCCAATACACCGTGGTTGACCCCGTGACGGGCGAGCGCGAGTACACCATCGGCGAGGACTCGTGGATTGCGAGCGGCACCGACGCGGCTGGCGCTTGCGTCGTGAAGTGGGCCGACCTCGCGGGAAGGCTCGACGCCAACGGCGAGATTGGCCTTGCCCTGCGCATGGGTACGGGCGGCACGCTGGTCACGTCCGACGTGGTGTGCCTCCGCGTGACCGACCCTCCGGTGCTCTCGGCGACCGTGAGCGATGTCGTGACCGAGCAGGGCTTCCCCGTGTCGCTCTCGTGCAACGTGCAGGCCAACGTCACCGTCATTCTCCGCGCCGGAAGCTACGGCGAGGACGGGGCCATGACGGGCGGCAACGGCGGCGACGGTCTGGTCCACATGGCCCAGACGGCGGGCGATGTCATGTGGCAGGAGTACCTCACGCCACCGTGGGAGCTGTCCGGCACCACGTACGCGGCGTCGATAGACGCGCCGCGCGGCATGGAGATTCTCGACGGCGGCAACTACACGCTGTTCGTGCAGCCCATCGACAACGACACGGGGCTCTCCGGCGAGACGGTCGTGCTGCCGCTGTCAGTCGCGTGGGCGAACCAAGCGCCGAGCATGGACGACGACGGGACGGAAGCGCCCATCGTCATAACCCCGTCCGACGCCACCGACGCTGATGGCAACCGCGTGCGCCAGTGCACCATCAAGCTCGCTCCGCCAGAGGGTGCGCTCGGCACCGAGACGTACAACGTCTACCGCGTGACCCCAGACGGCGCGTACCTCATCGCCGAAGGGTGCGGGCTGACCGAGACGGTCATCGACCCCTTCGCGCCCTACGGCGGCGAGGGCACGGCCTACCGCGTGGCGATTGTCACCGTGGACGGCGACGTTGACTGGCTCGACTACGAGTACAGCATGGCCGGACGCGACCTCAGAATCGACTTCGGCGACTCCTACATCGAGCTCCCGTGGAACCTGAGCATCGCTGACGGCTACGAGAAGGACTTCGAGGCCAGACGCAAGCTCGACGGCAGCATAGACGGCTACTGGAACGACGGCGTAATGCGCACGGGCGGGTTCAGCACCGACCTAATACGAATCAAGGAGCAGGAGAAGGCGGCTGCGGTCAGGCGGCTCGCCAGATACGCCGGACCCGTGTTCGTGAGGACGCCTGACGGGTGCGCGTACCAAGCCAACGTCACCGTGAGCAACATCGGCGGCGCGAGGCGCGACGCCGCGCTCGCCGTTCAGCTCGAGGCGACCGAGGTTGACCTGACCGACGACTTCCGCGCCCTGCTTCCCGATCGTGACGAAGAGGAAGAAGAGGAGCCCTAATGGACTGGTCCGCAGGATACCGTGCGAGCTGGCGCGTCTACCGAGTGGACCGCAGGACGTGGGCGGACGCCGAGCTTCTGGGCGGCGTGTCCGAAGTCACCGTCGAGAGGACGTGCGACGAGGACGCGCCGCTGCTCGAGCGCGGTTCGATGACCGTTGACGCCGCAATCGGCAACGCATTCGAGGAGGGCTACTATCGCGTCGTCATGACGGCGACGCAGGGCGACGAGTCTCAGCGCGTGGACGTTTGCACGCTGCTGTGCTGCTCGATTTCCGGCGACGTTGACCGAGGCGTTGACGTGCGCGAGGTGCTTGGTCGCTCCGTGCTCTATCCGGCGTCCGTCACCGAGCTCGAGACGGGGAGCTACGCGCCCGCAGGTGTCGATGGCGTCGCGTTCTGCGCCGACCTGCTGAGGGCGTGCATCAACGCGCCCGTCGAGACCAGCGGGCGCTTCACGCTTGACGAGAACCATGTGTTTGACAACGGCACAAAGGTCCTTGCCGCAGTCTGGAAGGTGCTCGATGCTGGCGGCTACGTGCTGCAGGTCGCAGGCGACGGCACGGTTTCGGTGATGCCGAAGCCAACCGAGCCCGACATGACGCTCGACATGGCCCACGCGAGGATGCTGCACACGCTAATCCATCACGACCTCGACTACAGCGAGGTGCCGAACCGCTACATAGCGAGCGACGGCGGCGACGAGGCCGTTGCGGTCAACGACGACCCGAACTCCGTGACATCCACCGTCGCGCGCGGATGGGTCCATGACGTTCGCGACGAGTCCCCCACGAGGGTCAATGGCGAGACGCTGCTTGCCTACGCTCAGCGACGCCTCGAGGAAGAGTCGATGGTCTACGACTCACGCACGTACAGCAGGGAATGGTGGCCCAACGTCCATCCGTACTCCGTCGTGCGCGGCTCAATCGCGAGCGTCGGCTTGGACGGAGACCTTCGCGTGGTGCGACAGTCGCTCGCATGCGGTCGCGGCATCACCGTAGAGGAGGAGTCACGCAGGGAGGTGCACGCATGGACCAGATAACCTCGGCAGTGGCGTGGCGGCTCAGGAAGGCCATAGACGGCAGGCGCAGGACCGAACCGACGAGAGACGGCACCGCCGTCGTGATGAGCAGGGACGCGGACGGCACCATATGGGTCAACATCCCTGGTTCCGACATACGCACGCCGGTTAACGGCACCGTCAACGCAGAGGTGCATCCGAACGATGTCGTCGGCTATCACATAGAGAACGGGCGGCTCTCCATCACGGGCAACCCGTCGAGCCCATCCATCGGCACCAGCAGGGTCATGAACATAGTCGAGCCCATCGACCGCAAGGCGAGCGACGCGATTGGCTACGCTAGCGCGGCTCACGACGCGGCTGACCTCGCCGAGAGGGAGGCGCAGCGGGCGAGCATCGCAGCCGACGCGGCACAGGACAGCGCTACACAGGCTGAGCGGTCGGCCCAGCAGGCGATAGCCGACGCGGCTCAGGCGAACGAAGCCGCGACCGAGGCGCAGGAGAGCGCGTCGCAGGCGAAGACGAGCGCGAACACGGCGCTCAGGGCATCCAACGACGCGCTCACGCAACTGTCCGTCGTGGAGGACGTGGCAGGCACGATCACGTGGATTTCCGAGCACGGGTCGTACGTCCCGACAACCGACACGGCGGTTGTGGCGGGCCGCGTCTACTTCGAGCTGGTCGACGGCGACTACGTGCCCGTGGCGCAGCCAACGGGAAACCCGAAGGCGCAGAGGTGGTACGTCCTCGACGTTTCCGAGAGCCAAACCGAGTACATCATGGCTCACCTCGCGGTCACGTCGGCGGGCCTGTGGGTGCTCCCGTCCGGATTGGGAGATGCCACGTCCGAGCAGTACGCGGCGGGATACAAGGCCCTGCTCGCACCTGACGGAATGTACGTCTTCGACGGCTCGGGCCACCTCGTCGCGACCTACGGAGAGTCCATCACGCTCGACAGCTCGCGGCCCCAATACATAGGCGGCGAGGACGCCTACATCCTCTACTACGACAGTGACGAGGACGGATCGCCAGACTCCATCGTTATAGGCGGCAGCAACGTCCGCTTCGACGGCGTTCCGCTCTCGGAGATGCTGGGCGCGTCCGACGCGCTCCACTACGACCACGAGTTCACCGTCGCCACCGACCCCGTGACGGGCGTCACGACATACACGTTCACGGCCCACCTGTTCCGTGGGGCCACCGAGGTGACCGACCAGGTAGACCCAGAGTTCTTCTGCTGGTGGCTGCGGACCGAGGCGGGCGACACCTTCCTCGGGCACGGCAGGACGATGGCGGTCGACGCGAGCCGAGCAGGATACAACGGATCGGTCATCGGCGGCGTGGACGACGTGCTGCACTTCGCGCTCATAGACGACGAGGATGACGAGATGCAGGATGACGAGGCCGACACCATCGTCGGCGAGTGGCTTCTGAGCGAAGCGGCGGGAAGAGACTAAGGAGAGAGAATGTCGGGAGGCACCAAGCGAATAACCGACCTCACCGAGCAGTCGGAGATAACGTCGGACGCCTACATCATGACGGACAACGCCACGTCCGGCGCACACAAGTACAACCTGAAGACCCTCTCCGACCAGGTCGCCGAGACCGCAGACGGGCTCGCCGACCTGGCGGAGCACACCGTCGAGCCTGACGATCTCGGGCTCGAGCAGGACCCCGAGACGAACATCGTGTACCCGACCTACAAGGGCGTCCGCTCCGAGAACGGCATCTACATCGCGGGCGGCGGCGGTGGGGGAGGCGGTGGCGGCGGCAACAACGCCGTGCTCGCCGTCACCAACGAGACCGGATGGCTCTCCGGCACCGTGAGCGTCGGGGCAGACTGCGTGCTCAGCGTCACGTGGTCCTCGACCGAGGACGATATGCCCACGGGCGACGGCTCGCTCACCGTCACTGTGAACAACGCCGCGAAGCTCACGAGGACCGTGGCCCAAGGCTCCGTGTCCGTCAATGTGGGCGAGTGGCTCGCCGCGGGAACCAACAAGGTCAAGTTGAAGGTCAGCGACGTCTACGACAACAGCCGCACCATTACCTTCACCGTCAACGCCGTCGAGCTGACCGTGTCCTCCAGCTTCGACACGTCCGGCACCTTCGCTGCGGGCGCGTCCATCGAGTACACCTACACCCCGGTCGGGGCGGTCGAGAAGACCGTCTACTTCGTGGTGGACGGCGAGATAGACGACATGGCTACGGTCACCACCTCCGGTCGCCAGCAGACGCAGGCGCTCTCCGCGCTCGCGCACGGCGCCCACACGCTTCTGGTCTACTTCACGGCCATGGTCGACGGCAACCTCGTGCGCTCGAACGAGCTCTACTACTCGCTCGTGGTCGTGAACCCCGAGTCCAACGTGCCTATCATTTCGACGCCGTTCCGCGCCGACACGGCTATGAAGTACCAGACGCTCTCCATACCGTACACCGTCTACACGCCCAACAGCCTGACCTCGCAGGTAATTCTGTCCGCAGACGGGGACGAGGTCGCGTCCCTCACCGTGGACCGCACCGAGCACACGTGGTCGTACCGCTGCGACGACATGGGCGAGCTGACCCTCTCCATCGCAACGGGGACCATCTCGAAGACCTTCGAGCTTACCGTCACCGAGTCCGACGTGGACGTGCAGGCCGAGACGGCAAACCTGTCGCTGTACCTCACAAGCCATGGCCGCTCCAACGACGAGGCCCATCCCGAGGTTTGGGAGGACGCCGACAACCACGTGTCCTGCACCCTCACCGACTTCAACTTCACGTCTGACGGCTGGACCACCGATGCGGACGGCTTCACGGCGCTCCGCGTGGCGAACGACGCCCGAGTCACCGTTCCGTACCAGCCCTTCGCGACCGACTTCCGCTCGACGGGCAAGACCCTTGAGTTCGAGTTCGCGACGCACGACGTGTACGACTACGACGCGGTCGTAATCACCTGCTGGTCCGGCGACCGTGGCTTCAAGCTCACCGCCCAGAGGGCGCTCCTCGCGTCCGAGCAGTCGAGCATCTCGACGCAGTACAAGGAGGACGAGCACGTGCGCGTCTCCTTCGTCGCCGAGAAGCGCAACGAGAACCGCCTGCTCATGCTCTACATCAACGGCATCATGAGCGGCGTGGTCCAGTACCCCGCGAACGACAACTTCCAGCAGCAGGTTCCGGTGAACATCACCATCGGCAGCTCGGATTGCGCAATCGACCTCTACAACATCCGCGTCTACGACAACGACCTCACCCGCTACCAGATCCTCGACAACTGGATCGCGGACACGCAGGACGTGACGCTCATGCTTGAGCGCTACTACCACAACGACGTCTACGACGAGTACGGCAAGGTCACCATCGAGAACCTTCCCACCGACCTGCCCTACCTGGTCGTCTCCGCGCCGCAGCTCCCTCAGTACAAGGGTGACAAGAAGACGGTCTCCGGCTACTACGTTGACCCCGTGAACCCCGCGAAGTCCTACAGCTTCGAGGGCGCTTCCATCGACGTGCAGGGCACGTCATCGCAGTATTACCCGCGAAAGAACTACAAGGTCAAGTACAGCGGCGGCTTCCACATGACCCAGAGCGGCACCGACGAGTCCCGCTACGCGCTGCGCTCCGACTCGGTGCCGACCAAGACCTTCACCTACAAGGCCGACGTGGCATCGTCCGAGGGCGCGAACAACGTCGAATTGGCAAGGCTCTACAACGACGCCGTGCCGTACCGCACCCCGCCGCAGGAGGCGGACCCGCGCGTGCGCCAGGGCATCGACGGCCTTCCCATCGTCATGTTCTGGGACAACGGCTCGTCGGTCACCTTCGTGGGCAAGTACAACGCCAACAACGACAAGGGCACCGAGGAGGTCTTCGGCTTCGCCGAGGGCGACGAGTCGTGGGAGGTCCTGAACAACAACTCCCTCCGCACCGTCTTCAAGAGCGCCGACTTCACTGGCTCCGACTGGCAGAACGACTTCGAGGGCCGCTACCCAGATGGCAACGAGGACCCGCAGAACCTCGCCGCGCTCTCCGCGTGGCTGGTCTCCACGGACCGCGAGCAGGCCACCGGGGACGCGCTGGCAGAGTCCTACGTGGATGTGGACGGCGAGACCCACACCGTCGACAACGCAGCCTACAGGCTCGCCAAGTTCAAGACCGAGGCGCCCGACCACTTCGAGATGGACTCGGCCTTCTTCTACTACCTGTTCACCGAGCTCTTCCTGATGGTGGACTCACGCGCCAAGAACGCCTTCCCGTCGTTCATCGGCGGGGACAAGTGGTGCTGGCTCCCGTACGACTTCGACTCGGCCATCGGCATCAACAACGAGGGCGAGCTGGTCTTCGACTATTCGCTTGAGGACACCGACACCGTTGACGGCGCGAACGTCTACAACGGCCAGAACTCCGTCATGTGGTGCAACCTCCGCGACGCCTTCCCCGGCGAGCTCGCGTCCATGTACCAGTCCCTCCGCTCCACGGGCGCGATAAGCTACGCGCTGGTCGAGCAGGCGTTCGAGGCCCACCAGGCCAAGTGGCCCGAGGCCATCTTCAACGAGGACGCATGGTTCAAGTACATCGACCCGCTCGTGGACAACGGCGAAGGCGCGTACCTCATGATGGCTCAGGGTTCCAAGGCCGAGCAACGCAAGTGGTGGCTCTACAACAGGTTCCGCTACATCGACTCCAAGTATGTCGCGGGCGACGCGCTCACCGACATCATCAACCTCCGCGCCTACGCGAAGGGTCCTATCACAGTGACGCCGTACGCGGACATCTACCCGACCGTCCGCTGGGAGTCCTACACCTCAATCGACCGTGGGCACCGTGGCACCCCGACCGTCCTTCCGTGCCCAATGAGTGGCGACATCACCGACGCCAACGTGATCGTCTTCTCGGCGTCGCAACTTGCGTCTGTCGGCGACCTGTCCCCGTTGAAGGTGGGCCTCGCGAACTTCGCGAACGCGACGCGCCTACAGTCAATCAAAGTCGGAGACGCGGCTGTTGGCTACACCAATCCGAACCTCACCACGCTGGTCGTGGGCAACAATGTCCTGCTCGGCACGGTTGACGCACGCAACTGCACCTCGCTCAACGGCACCGTGGACCTCTCCGGTGCCACCAACGTCGAGCACGTCTACCTCGACGGCACGGCGGTCACGTCCGTCTCGCTTCCTGTTGGCGGCATCCTCAAGACGCTCTCCCTGCCATCGACCATCACCAACCTCACGGTCCAGAACCAAGCGGCCATCACGAGCTTCGACATGGACGGTAACGACTACTCCTCCATCACGACGCTCCGCGTGGAGAACAGCAGCTCGGCCATCCCCGTGCTCGACATCCTCGACCAGATGACCGCCAACAGCCGCGTCCGCATCATCGGCTTCGTCGCGTTCGCGGAGTCTACCGACGACGTTGAGGACTTCTTCGACTACCTGGACACCATGCAGGGGCTTGACGAGGCGGGCAACAACCTCGATCACGCGGTCGTGTCCGGCACCATCACAGGACTCGGCACCATCACAGGCGCATGGCTGGCGGAGATGAACGCACGCTATCCCGACGTGACCATCGAGTACGAGCACATCAGCTCCGCGCTCAGCTATTACAGCTGGGACGGCGAGACGCTGCTCCACACCGAGACCGTCACGGACGGCGGCAACGGCACGTGGGACGGCACCCCGACCCGCACCAGCACGGCCCAGTACAGCTACACGTTCGCAGGCTGGTCCCGCTACACCGACCAGTCCACGGCTGACCCGACCGCCACGCAGGGCGTCGGCGCGGACCGCTCGGTGTACGCGGCCTACACAGCCACCACGCGCACCTACACGGTCACGTGGAAGAACGCGGACAACACGACGCTTGAGACGGATACCAACGTTCCCTACGGCACCACACCCACGTACAACGGCGCAACCCCGACGTATCAGGGCGAGACCTCCACTGGTTGGAATCCCGCAGTCGGACCAATCACGGGCGACACGACCTATACGGCCATCTACATCCCGACGTATCAGGTGCGGTTCTACAGTGGCACGTCCTCGTCCAGTGCTGGCACTCTGTTGCAGACAACTCGTGTTCAGGAGGGAAGCGCGGCGGTCTACAGCGGCTCCACGCCCACGAACCCTGACGGTCAGAGCTACTGGGAGTTCACGGGCTGGGACAAGGTGCTCGCCAACATCCGTGCGGCCACCGACTTCTACGCCCAGTACCGCGACTCCCGCAGCGTGGTCATCCAGTATGTCGAGGGCACGATAACTGACTACGTGAGCGATACGGCAACGAGTATTGCAACCTTCGGACTTGCAGAACGCCGAAAGCTTGTCACTGCCACTACAAGCGCGACTTCGTTCTCTAGCTCCGCATTCCAAAATGATTCGTTGCTCACTACGGTTGATTTTACCAGTGAGAGTGCATTTACTTTCCCGGGCGGCATGTTTAACAGCTGTGGCATGCTGCAAAACATCATTATCCGCTCGACAGCCATGAGTAGTTTTTCATATGACTTTGCTCGCAGTACAGCTATTGCCAATGGTAACGGGGCTGTCTTTGTGCCAGATGCGCTGGTCGATACCTATAAGGCCAACTCAAAATGGAGTAAGCTTCTCATTCTTCCGCTGTCCGAGTACCCGACCACGGACTACAGCTCCATCCGAGACTCTTGGACTGACATCATCGCGGCCACGAACAACGGCACGGCGAACAAGTATTCCGTGGGTGACACGAAGCTCATCGACCTCGGCACGGAGGGCAAGGTCTACGCGCAGGTGGCGAAGGTCGACTCGACTGGTCTAACGTTCGTCACCAAGGGCATGCTCGCCACGACTCATCGCATGAACCCGGCCAACAGCTCCGGCACGCAGGGAACAGGCGGTAATGGCGGCTGGGAGTACTCCGAGATGCGCACGTACCTCAATACGGATGTCTTCGCGCTGTTTCCGTCAGAGCTTCAGTCCTCCATCTCGGTTGTTACTAAGTACAGCGACTACATCGTCCCCGGCGAGTCGAACGTCGCCCACGACCAAGAGACGCAGGACAAGCTCTGGTTGCTCTCTGCACAGGAGGTCTTCGGAGGCACCACACACGAGACGCAAGGGGAGTATTACAGAAACCTATTCCCGGACGCTACCAGCCGACTCAAGTACAACCAGTCAGGTTCTGCCAACTATTGGTGGCTGCGGTCGACCTATTCGGCTTACAACTTCTATTATGTCCACAGCCAAGGCAACTTGAGCAGCAGCTCCGCGAACACCATTTTTGGCGTCGTCTTCGGCTTCACCATCGGCTACCATCCCACGGAAGAGGAGAAGTGGACCGCCCTCAAGACGGCCATCTCCGATGGAACCCTCAAGCAGAAGTACGCAATCGGTGACACCCTTCCGCTGAGCCTCGGCTCTGAAGGCAAGGTCGAGATGCAGATTGCGGCCTTCGACGAGGACACGTCTCACGTGACGTTTGTCTCGAAGGGCATGCTCGCCACAAACGAAAGCATGAACCCGTCCAACAGTTCTGGCGCTCAAGGTACTGGTGCGAACGGCGGCTGGGAGTACTCGGAGATGCGTACGTATCTCAACGACACAATCCTGCCTTTTGTTCCGTCCTACGTGAGTGGCTCGATTGTGCCAATCACGAAGTACAGCGACTACGTCGTGCCGGGAAGCTCAAGCGTCACTCATGACCAGACCACCACGGACAAGCTCTGGATACTCAGCGCACGCGAGTTATTCGGTGGTACCGACTACGAGCAGACCGGACCAGTTTACAGCGACCTGTTCCCGAATCTGGATAGCAGAATCAAGTACGGCCAGTCAGGTTCTTCTAACGCTTGGTGGCTGCGGACGGCCTATTCGGTGTCAAACTTCTGGTATCTCGACTCCAGCGGTTATGTGAGCTACAGCGTCGCAAGCAACAAACGTGGCGTTGTCATCGGCTTCTGCCTGTAAACCCAATGGCCGGGTCCATGTGGCCCGGCCACCTCTCGAAAGGAGAACCTAATGGCAAACACAAGAGAAACCATGGGCGAGCAGGCATGTCTGGACGCATTGGTTGCCGACACGCTCACTAGCTTCGAGGACGATGGTGTGACCAATGTCGGCAAGAATTGCCTCCGATACCACACGGCCCTGACCGACGTGAAGTTGTCCCAGTGTAAGTCGGTCGAGTCCTACGGCTTTGGGGACTGCACAAACCTTGAGGTCGTGGACATGCTAGGCGGCGGCACCATCGCGTCAGCCGCCTTCAGCGGCGACGCCAAGCTCGCGCACCTGCTTCTGCGTGGCGCGTCCAAGACCACGCTATCATCGACTAGCGCCTTCACGTCCACGCCCATCTCGAAAGGCGAAGGTGCCATTTACGTCCCGTCAGACCTCCTCGCCACGTACAAGGCTGACACGAATTGGAAGAACTACTTCATCACCACGTTGGACAAGTACCCGCTGAGCAGCTTCGACACTATTACCGAGAGCTGGGCGGAGCTTGATGCCATGACCCAAGCCCAAATCGAGGCCAAGTACGCGGTCGGTGACACGAAGCTCATCGACCTCGGCACCGAGGGCAAGGTCTACGCCCAGATAGCTGGCTTCGGTCTTGACGACCTTGCGTCTGGCGGCAAGGCAAAGGTGACGTTCGTAGCTAGGAACATGCTCAACACGAGGAGGCGCATGAACCCGTCCGATGATGGCACACAAGGCACCGGCACAAATGGAGGTTGGGAATACTCCGAGATGCGGACGTATCTCAATAGTACAGTCTTCGCCCTGCTTCCATCGGAGCTTCAGAGCGCCATCAAGTCCGTCACCAAGTACAGCGACTACATCGTGCCGGGTGAGTCGACCATCACGCATGACCAAGAGACGCAGGACAAGCTTTGGCTTCCCAGCGCGAGGGAGGTCTCTAGTGCCACCAGCTATGAGCAGACCGGACCAGTTTATAGCGCCTTGTTCCCCAATCAGAAAAGCCGTATCAAGTACAACCAGTCAGGTTCCGACGCCGAGTGGTGGCTGCGGTCGACCTATTCGAACGGCTCCTTCCGCGCTATCCTCAACGCCGGCAAATTGGACTACTACAATGTCTACAGCAGCCATAGCGTAGTCCTCGGCTTCTGCATCTAAGGAGTTCCCATGTCCACCTTCACCAGACTCCACAAGGAGACGAAGCTGTACAAGCCGGATGCCATCGCCGAGGGCATCGAGGATGCGTCCTCGACCGCGATCGACTACGTTACGGAGATCAGCAGCGGATCGGGCATCGAGGTCCACCCGCGCGATGACGAGCACAACAAGGTGCAGATAACGCCGAGCGGCATGGAGGTCTTCCAGAACGACGCGAGCGTGGCGGCATACGGAAGCACGTCGCGCATCGGCATGACCGGCAATGCGCACGTCACCATCGATCAGGACTCGCTCGACGTGATGGACGGACAGAGCGTACTGGCGACGTTCGGCGAGAGCACGCGCATCGGGCTAGCCAACGCCTTCAACAGCGTTGTGCAGGCTGGGCTCTTCGCGATCCGCTATGCCACCGACCGCCTGTTTTCCGTGACGTCGGACGGATGGCAGACGAACATCTACATGGGCGGAAGCACCGTGCCAAGCGGCGTCGGATACACGGACAGCCAGCTCCTCACCATCGAGGAATACCTCAGATCCGGCTGCACCACTGACGGACTTGACGTGTACGACCCGCAGGGTGGCAAGACGGGATACCAGCTGCTCGACGTTGGCGGCGGCTTGTACAAGGTCATCGACGGCGGCAAGAACGTCATAGAGTCGGCCACCTACGAGGCCATCTACTTCTACTACAGCGGAACGGACGAGGTGTTCACAGCCGAGCCGCGCCTGTACCCGCAAAGCGAGATTCCCGCCACGCCCGCCAACATCGACATGGGCGGCGTCGGTATCGGTGCCGCTGACGGGCTGCTCACCATACGTGGCAGGGGAGTGGTGCACTCGGGCGACATCCCGTGGACCAACCTCACGCTTTCGAGCGGGGCCACCGCGCACGCATCGGAGAGGACGCCGAAGATACGCAAGTGGGGTCCGGTCGTGACGATCACGGGAGCGGCGAAGCCAACGGCGGAAGTGGCCGCAGACGGGACGCTCACCATCGGCACGGTCCCCGATGGGTGCATACCCAAGACGGACGTGGTGAGCCTACAGCAGGGAAGCGGCAAGGCGGTCTGGATGCTGCGCATAGAGTACGCCACCGGCGTTGTCACGGCGAGCCGCTACCGCAACGGCGACACCCCCGCCGCAATGACCGCGACCGGCAACGGCACGTGGCTACCGCTCAACGTGACGTACATGGTGTAGCGCGACGCCGCACCAGTCTGGAAGGGCCGTCTCCTCGGAGGTGGCCCTTCCTCATTTGAAAGGACGCCCATATGGAGGCTTTTGCACCAATCATCAGCTGGCTTGCGCCGATAGTCTCGACGCTCATCATCACGGCGGCGAGCGCGAGCATCAACTCAAGCATGAAGCGACATGACCAGCTCGCCGACGCGCGGCACGCCGAGACCGAGGCCAAGCGCAAGGCGGACGCCGAGTGGCGTCAGGAGGTCGACAGGCTCCTGTCCGAGCAGGCAGAGGCGCTCAAGTCCGTCGCGCAGGACCGCACCGACTGGTACTCGTGGCGCTCGGAGGTCATCGAGCTGATGGACAGTCAGGACGGTAAGCTGGACAACCTGACGAACGCCACGCAGACCACCATGCGCACCACGCTCCTGCACTACATCGAAAAGTACCTAACGCGCGGCTGGCTCACGACCGAGGAGCGCTCGTCGCTCAACGACATGCACGAGAAGTACGCCGCGCTCAACGCCAACGGGCTCATCGACGGGTACATGCGACGAATCGAGTCGCTGCCCGACAAGGAGATTTAGGAGGACCCACCATGAATTACCTGCTCCCTGACCACATCTACGACGCAATCAAGCTATTTGTCACCGTGTTCATGCCCGCCGTCTCGGTGCTCTACGTCGCGCTTGCGGGCATCTGGGGCTGGCCCTATGCCGACGAGATTGCGCGTACCATCTCCGCCATCTACACCTTCCTCTGCGCACTCATGGGCATCTCCAAGTACGCGGCCAAGGCCGAGGAGTAACCGTGGCCGTGTTCGTCGTCGACGTGAGCAAGTGGGACGGGGCGGTCTCCGTCCCCAAGCTCAAGGCGGCTGGCGTCGGCGCGGTCATCGTCAAGTGCGGCGGGGGAGACGTGGGCCTCTACGCCGACTCCAGGTGGGAGTCCAACTACGCCAACTGCAAGTCCGATGGCATGCCCGTGGGCGCGTACTGGTACATGGGCGCGACCACCGTCGCACGCGCCAAGGAGGAGGCGGCGTACTGCATCAGGCTCCTCAAGGGCAAGCAGTTTGAGTACCCGATCTACGTGGACGTCGAGGAGCGTGCGCATCAACAGATGAGCGTCCACCAACCGGGCACGCTCGCCAAGGTCATCTGTGCTTTCACGGACGCGCTTGAGGCCGCTGGCTACTACGTCGGCGTCTACTCGTGGAAGTGGCTGCTTGAGCCTTGCGGTAGCAAGGTCGCTGCCCTCGACTGGTGGGTGTGCGCGTGGACCAAGGCCAAGCCATGCGACTGCGGCATGTGGCAGTTCGGCGGCGAGACCAACATGCTTAGGCCCACGACCGTAGCGGGCTACCCGAACATGGACCAGTCCTACGCCTACAAGGACTACCCGAGCATCACAGGAGGGGGTGAGCCAACCGTGCTCTCAGTACCAGAGAAGATTGCGCAGGTGTCCGAGCACTTCGCGGCGCACGCGGCACACGGCTACAGTCAGTACGAGCGCGGCACCGGCAGTGCGGAGACCGTCAAGCTCTCTGACGGCTCCCTTGTCACGATTTCCGGTCACGACATCGACTGCTCTGATATGGTGCGCCAGTGCGTCAACGTCGCTCTTAGTGGGTCGTACAAGCGTCCCATCACGTACATGTGGACGGGCACCGAGGACGCCGAGCTGACGGCTCAGGGCTTCAAGCGCATGGCGTTCGACCGTTCCAAGGTCCGTCGCGGCGACATCCTCTGGCGCGAGGGACACACGGGAGTGGCCGTGGGCTCCGCCAAGCAGGCCGAGGCTTTCAGTGACGAGAACGGCGGCTTGGGCGGACGCTCCGGCGACCAGACGGGTCGCGAGGTCGCGATCAACCCGCTCTCGTCCAACTGGTCGCGCATCTACCGTTATGGCAACTCAGCAGAACCGGAGGTGTTCCCTGTGAGCCAGACAATAAAGTTCAAGGCCAAGAGCCGCGTTCACACGCAGCCCAAGGTCAAGTCCGAGTACACCTACACCTACCAACCAGGGGAGACCGTCAACATCGACGGGCTTCTCGTGTCCGAGGGATATGCGTGGGGCACCTACGTCGGCTCGAAGGGGTCGCGCCGCTACGTCATCCTCGGCAGCGTCGAGAGGATTGAGAAGTGAGCGACGGACCGTACCATCAGGACGAGCACGACGAGGCCGCAAACGTGGGCGGAATCATGCTTCTGCTCGCGTTCGTGCCGCTCGTCATCGCGCTCGTCGCGGCGATATGGACGCAGGTGGTCCAATGAGGGACCGCAAGCGAGACCTATGTCCCAGATGTCATGGCCTGTTCGGGATCGACCCCTACTCGGACAGGACCGTACGCGGCGGGACATGGTACGTCGCGAGGTGTCACAACTGCGGGCACGTCGAGGACGTGTTCGTGCCGAGACGTAGTAAGATGAAGAAGCAGGCGGACTAGTCCGCGCTGTATTGGCCCCACCACGGGGGTTGGCGAACATGCAGCCCGAAAACGCATGTTGCGAGGCAGCGTGGTACAATGCCTCAGTGATGACACGCGCCATGGAGCGTGCCAAACGCGGGGTTCCAGTCGTGGACGCATGGTTGGAACGCCGCGTTTCTTTTTTACAGTGACACATCAAAGTTGAAACGAACACCGTGTCCCTAGCGCGTCCCTATTTGCGCAAAACATGCCACACATGGGAAACATGGAATGTATATTGCGAGGTATGAGACGTGTTGCAACTGACGATAAGCAACTGGTAAAATAGCACCGTATAGCGCGGTCAACATAATCGCAGCTAGAATGGCTGCATAATCTCCGCGCGTCCTTAGATGTCCCAGAGGGCGTCATATCGGCACGCCGCGTACGCCTCTGCCACGGACTCCGCCAGCATCTCCGGCGTCGGTCGGTCGTAATACTGCCCCGTGACTCCCTTCGACTGGTGGCCCATGAGCGGCTCGACCACCCACGGTGGGAGCTTCATGACCCATCGCATGTTCGTCTCGTAGCTGTTCCGCAGGTTGCGGTAAGGGTGCGCCAGACCGTCAGGCAGCGCCGCGCACGTACGCGCCCACTCCCTCGTGAGTCTCGTCTGCGTGTTCGGGTTGCCCATGCCGTCGCCGGATAGCCATGTGGAGCCCTCAGACAGCTCTAGGAGCCTTTTGCCGACCACCCCCGCCACCGGCACCACCCGCTCGCTCTGCGGGTTCTTGAGGCGCTCCGTGACGCTCGTGCCACGGTTCGGCATCTGCCTCTTGACGGGCACCATCGCGCACCCGCGATGCTCGTACACCTCGTCGGCGCGGACGCCGAGCGACTCGCCGACCCTCAGCCCCGCGAACGCCGCGAGGAGGAACGCGCCTTCGTGCCACTGGCCGCGCACGAAACACCAGACATCATGAAGCTGGTCGTACGTCCATATCCCCTTGTCCCTAGACTGTACGGTCCTTCTTGACGGCATCAGGTAGCGCTCCCTGAACGGGTTGGTATCGATCACGCCGTATCGAACCGCGTAGTCGAGCGTCGGGCGCAGCACGCTCATGGCGTCGCTCGCCTGTGACGCCCCCATGCCGTCGAGCCACTGCTGCACCCCAAGCGGCTTCACGGAGTCGCACGGCACGTCAGCCCACCTCGGCGACACGTGGGCCGACCACATGCTCTCGTACTGCTGCAGGGACTTCGGCGCAAGGTCGCCGTCCTCCACGCGCCGCTCGTAGGCAGGATGCGCCCACCGCTCCCACACCTGCCCCACAGTCGGGCATGGTGCCTCGTCGGAGTGGTCGAGCATCAGCTCGGCGCGTCTCTTCTCTGCGTCCCTGCGCGTCCCCCTCACGGTGCAGGACCGCCGCCTGTACTCCCCCGACGAATCCTTGCCCCAATAGCGGATTCGGTAGCGCCTACCGCGCTCGACCTCCGTGATGGAGCCCCATTCGTCCCTCATTCGTCTGCGTGACATGGTAGAATCCCTCTTCGATGCAAGCCCCCAATTTGACGGCTGGGGGCTTGTCGCTTATTCGGACTTCATCCTGTCAATCATCTCTTGCAGCGGCACCCCGAGGGCGTCTGCTATCTGCATCGCCGTGTCGAGACGTGGCGCGAGCCGCTTCTTGTCGTTGATGATGCTGTTGATGGTCTGCCTTCCGGTGCCCATCCTTCGCGCAAGCTCGGACTGTGACAACCCCATTTCCATCAGGTAGAGTTCAACGACCTCTCCGAAAGTCATCTCATCCTCCGTAGTGTCCGTGAAACAGGACAAATTCATTGTTGCATTGTCCGCAGGTTAGGACAATACTAAGTATGTCCGAAGTTGCGGACACAAATTTTCAAGCAAAGAGAGGGATTCATGGAGTCAATCATCAAGCAGAACATCGAGCGCTTTCTGGCAGGCGCAGACATGACGAGAGCCACCCTTGCGAACAAGCTCGGCATCAGCCGCAGCTCCCTCTACGACAAGATGGACGGTAAGCGTCCTTGGCTTCTCACCGAGATTATCGACCTCGCAGACGTGATGGGCTGCAAGGAATACGAGATTTGGACTGCTAGCGAGTCGGACTAGCGCTGGTTACCCGCATCGTTGCGGGTTTCCCGTCGAAGGGTGGATTGGCTGTCCTTCCTTTCACGTCGTCTGGACGAATGACTTGAAGCTCCCTCCCTCAGAACCAAGCCAATCCATCCTCCGCTGGGAAGCCAGCAACCGCAAGGACCGCACCCAAGCGCTTACCACGTACATGTGCCACGACGCGAGGGTAGTTGCCAAGCGATTCTTACGGTCCTCGGCCACCACACCGAGGGAAGTCCAGCGACACCGACGTAGCTGGGGCAAAGGCATGCCTGGGCGGGTAACGCCGCCGACGCTGCACCGAGGGACACGGAGCAGGCAACCATTGAGGTCGGAGTGAATGCGTTACGTCTCGTGCGGGCTGAGTATGGGTTGTCCGCATAAGGTGGCTGCACCGTCACATGGCCGGTGCGGGTCGAATCCTGACGCGGTTGGTAGCGATAGGCGCATGAGACGACACAAAGCACCAAAGATAAGCTCCCCACCAGCGGCAACTGGCGGAGAGCCAAGAAAAACGGACGTTCCAACTGACTATGGCCGGAACGCCCTCCATTATACCAAGCCCGAGCGTCGGACAGGCGGCACGCCGGTGCGAGCACACGGCAGCACCAGCATCCTCTGCCGTCGCATCGAAATAGGGAAGCCAAGCTCCCGCGTTTCTTTCCCACCTCCTTGCTACGCGGACGCGGTTCGAGCTGCGACCGGAGTTTCCAACGGTCGTGGGTAGGCTGACCTGTCGCGCGCCGTCTGACGGGCGCTCGGGCACTCTCACAGGAGGGAGGACGAATGGATGGACATGCCAAGCGAGCTCACGATCAACGGAGTCACGTACGTGCGGGCGGACGCAATCGAAGGCCGCACCCAAGAGCAGGCCGTGGAGCGCTGGTACAGCGTGGCCGAGCTGGCCGAGCTGAGCGGGTTCACGCCGTCGAGCATCTACCGCGCTATGGCGGGCGGCAGGCTCGCGTACAAGTGCCCGAACGGCTCCGACGTGGGCCGCAGGGTCGCGCAGTCGGAGTGGGAGAGGTTCGTCGCGACGACGTGACCTTTGCCGTGCTGGCAATCGTGGTGCTCCTTCTGGTCTACTGCATAGCCGGAACCTCCGACTGGCAGATAGAGCAGAACGGGCAGCGCGAGCTGGCCGCTGCAATCGAGGCGGAGGTGGCCCGTGCCGCGCAAGCTGACTGAGAGGCAGGAGCGCAACGTCTGCCGCATGATTGCCAGCTCTGGTATGACCTACGCGCAGATAGCGCAGCAGTTCGGAATCAAGGTGAGCCTCGTGAAGTCCATCGCCGAGCGAAACGGCCTCACCAAGCAGCGGCACCCGTGGACGCCGGAGCAGGACGCGCTCCTCATGCGCGACTACCGGCGTCTCGGGGCCGAGCGCATGGCGAGGACCGTTTTCAGGGACACGCACCCGAACATGCAGAGCGTGTGCCACCGCGCGGGGCAGCTCGGGCTCACGGACCACAGCAAGTATCGGAGGAAACAGCAATGACTGACGAGTCGAGGGCGGACGCGCTGCTTATTGACATGGCGCTGCTCCACCTTCACCTTACCGGCCTCTGCAACGGGTGCGCGGAGGGCGGCGACACCAAGTTCGCGTCCATCTACTTCGGGGCGCTCACGGCTGTCGGCGCGCTGATGCGCACCTACCTGAGCGGCGAGGTCGGCACCGCATCCAAGAAGTTCGACCAGACCGTATCGGTCCTCGGCATGGGCTACGAGCTGTCGTGCAGCGGAATGCCCGACGAGGACGTTTTCGACATCATGGACAGGCTCTCCAAGGAGGTGAACAATGGCTGACGATCAGCTCTCCCTCGTGCTCGCGTCGGAGCTCGAGCGCCCGAGCGTCATGGACGCGCTCCCGCCAGACTTCAACCGCGCGAGGTTCGTGCAGAACACCGTCGCGCTCGTTCAGGACAACGACCAGCTCTCCCGCATCCCGCAGGCGAAGCTGGTGCCCGTTCTCTTGAAGGGCGCGTACCTCGGGCTCGACTTCTTCAACGGCGAGTGCTACGCCGTGCCGTACGGGCAGGTGGTGCAGTTCTCGCCGTCCTACAAGGGCATGGTCAAGCTCGCCAAGCGGTTCTCCAAGCGCCCTCTCACCGACGTGTACGCACATGTGGTGCGCGACGGCGACGAGTTCGAGAGCGGCATGGAGGACGGCCACGAGTACGTCCGGTTCAGGCCGAAGTCCTTCAACGACGGCCCCATTGTGGGCGCGTTCGCCGTGGCGCAGTACGCGGACGGCGGAATCAAGGTAGAGGTCATGAGCAAGAGCCAGCTCGACGCCGTGAAGCGCATGAGCAAGGCGCAGAGCGGCACGGCATGGAAGTTCTTCCCCGAGGAGATGTATCGCAAGTCGGTGATTCGCCGCCTGTGCAAGGGCATCGACCTCGACATGGACGCCGAGCAGGCGCGAATCATGCAGTCCGAAGAAGTGCAGGAAGCGGAGGTGACCGAGGTTGACAACCCCTTTGCGGACTAAAGACAAGAAGTGTCCGTATGACCTTAGTAGTTTTGATTCATACAAAAAGAGCATCGGACAAAAAGCGCTAAGTGGTGTCGATGCGTACATTCGAATAACTGAGAACAAGAGTAGCTCTAGTAAAAGTGGCTATTCCATTCAACCGTACCTCGTTGTCAGTGAGGACGTGCGTGAGCTCATCAGCTGTGTGTTTGGTGATGCGGAATACTTCGCTTTCTTGGTGCAGGAGGATGCGCACCTTTTTGCCATAGTGCCATCAGATAGGGGCACGATTCTTCCAATCGTTTCAAAAAAGGCTAAGAGAACAAGAATCCGCCAAATGTATATTGGTCGCGCACTTCCTGCCATCAAGAGAATGTTTGGCAACGATATTTCACGCATCGAACTATCCGTTGAATACTACGACGAATGTGTTGTATTCAAACCGACAGGGAAGGTTGTTCGAAATTGATTGAGGAATACTACGGCCACGCAGCCAACGTCGAGTACATGTCCGCGTCGCAGCTCAAGAGCTTCCTCGGCACCCCTGGCATCCGCGCGTGCGAGTCAAAGGCAGTGGCCGAGCTCAACGGCCAGTATGTCCGACCGCACAGCGACGCGCTCACGCTGGGCAGCTACGTCGATGTGATGCTCACCGGCACCGAGGACGAGCAGCACGAGTTCCGCGAGTCCCATCCCGAGATGATTAGCTCGCGCGGCCCCACCAAGGGGCAGCTCAAGAGCGAGTACCGAGCGGCCAACGACATGATCGCCCGAGCCTTCGAGGACAGGGCCAACGGCGGCATCTTCATGAGGGCGCTCACCGGCAGGTATCAGGAGGTGCTCACGGGCACCATCCACGGCCACAAGTTCAAGGCGCGGCTCGACGTTCTCGGGGACGGGTTCATAACCGACCTCAAGACCGTCGAGGATGTCAACAAGCGCTACTACAACGAGGGCTGGTGGGACTTCATCGGCTGGTGGGGCTACGACCTGCAGGGCGCAGTCTATCAGGAGCTGGTCTGGCAGCTCACGGGCGAGCGCCTTCCGTTCTACATAGCGGCCATATCGAAGCAGACGCCGTGCGACCTAGACCTCCTGCAAGTCCCGCAGGAGCGTCTTGACGAGGCGATGATGCGCGTCACGCCCGACGCGCTCGACCGCATAGCGGCCCTCAAGAACGGCGACATCGAGCCGGAGAGGTGCGAGCACTGCGACTGGTGCCGCATGACCAAGGTAATCAGGAAACCTAGGATTTTGGAGGTAGTGTAATGGCAGACGAGCAGATGTTGGAGCTTGGACAGACTATCAAGGACGAGCCCTCGTTCACGGCTCCCGATGGCGACTACCGCTTCATGGTTAAGGGCTGGGACGTGTCCGTGTACCAGCCGCGCGACGAGAACAGCAAGATTCCGACGTGCAAGCAGGTCGATGTGACCCTGCTCATCCCGTACCGCGACGAGTTCGGCAACGTCGTGTTCGGCCAGAAGGTAGAGCACTTCAAGCTGCTCGCCAAGCTCAAGTTCGCAATCACCAACTTCTTCATCGCGTGCGGCATCGGCAAGCGCGGCGACGAGTTCCGTCTGGACTTCGACCAGTGTGTGAACAAGGTCGGTACCTGCAAGGTCCAGCAGAGCGTGGGCGGCAACGGCAACCTCTACACGAACATTGACGAGTTCTACGACCCGAGCACGGCACCGCAGACCACCATGAACGACAACCTCCCGTTCATGGAGCCGCAGCAGCCGCAGCCGCAGCCCAACTACGGCTATGGCTACTAGGCGGCTGAGACCCTACCAGCAGGAGGCCATAGACGCCGTTCGCGACCATTGGAACGAGTGGGACAAAGAGCTGCTCGTGATGGCTACGGGCACCGGCAAGACCTACACCGCAAAGTGCATCATCGAGGACCGGCTTCGCGAGGGGTCGGTCCTCTTCCTTGCGCACCGTGACGAGTTGATAGAGCAGGCTCGCTCCACGTTCGGTGACGCGGGCAAGGTCAAGGGCTCCGAGACCGACATCCGACCGATAACGGTGGGCAGCGTCCAGACGCTCATGAACCGACCGCGACTTGCGGACTTCAAGACGCTGATCGTGGACGAGGCGCACCACGCGGTAGCGGAAAGTTACCAGAGGGTGTTCGCGCAGTATCCCGACTCAAAGGTGCTCGGGCTGACCGCCACGCCGGACCGCAAGGGGCTCGGCAACGTGTTCGAGGGCATCGCCTACGAGTACGGCCTGAGAAGGGCCGTGCAGGACGGCTACCTATCGCCGATAGTGGCACGGACCATCCCCATCGACATCGACCTCACCAAGGTCAAGACGAGGGTGGGCGACTTTGAGGTGACTGGTCTGGTCGAGGCGTTGGAGCCCTACCTTCCCGAGATAGCGAAGTCGATGGCCGAGTACGCGATGGACCGAAAGACCATCGTGTTTCTCCCGCTGGTGAGGATGGCGCAGGAGTTCGCCGAGATGCTGAGGGGCTACGGCTTCGACGCATGTGAAGTCGATGGCATGTCGCCTGACCGCAAGGAGAAGCTGGAATGGTTCGCCAACGCTGGCAAGGGCGCGGTCATGTGCAACGCCATGTTGCTGACTGAGGGCTACGACTGCCCCGACGTTGACTGCGTGGTGGTGTTGAGACCGACCAAGGTGAGAAGCCTCTACAGTCAGATGGTTGGTCGCGGCACCAGACTTGCCCCAGGGAAGTCCGACTGCCTGATTCTCGACTTCCTCTGGCTATCGACCCGTCACGACCTCTGCCGTCCGGCATCGCTCATAACCGACAACGACGAGGACGCCGAGAAGGTGTCCGAGAAGGCCGTAGAGGACGAGTTGGAGCTGTTCGACGCGCTCACCGATGTCGAGGAGCAGCGGCGCAACGCACTGGCGGAAGCTATCAAGGCCAACGCAAAGCGCAAGGCGCGGCTTGTTGACCCGCTGACGTTCTTCGTGGACGTGAACGAGCAGGCGCTGCTGGACTACGAGCCGGAGTTCCCGTGGGAGAAGCAGCCGGCCACCGACAAGCAGATAAGGCTGATAGAACAGGCTGGCATCGACACGACGGACATGTGCAAGGGCAGGGCGAGCAAGATTATCGACGCGATTTTCAGGCGGCGCGACCTCGGGCTCGCAACTCCCAAGCAGATGCGGATGCTCGAGCAGAAGGGCTTCCAGAACGTAGGGCTTTGGACGTTCGAGCAGGCGTCGCAGATGATGGGAATTTTGGCTCAGAACCGATGGAGGGTGCCGTGGAACATCGACCCACAGACGTACGTTCCGAGGTAGACAAGTTCTGCTGCGGCTCCCAACCAGCCCAGAACGGCCTAGAGGAGCGTCTTGACATGATGGTTGCGCAGCTTTCGGTCATAGCGACCGAGCTGCACGAGCTGGTGGAGGCGATTAAGTGGACGCGCTGATCGAGAAGCTCCGATACATCTCCGCAGACGACTACGACCAGTGGCTCACGGTCGGCATGGCGCTCAAACACGAGGGCTACGACTGGCAGACGTGGGATGACTGGTCTCGCAGCTCACCGAAGTACCAAGAGGGCGTCTGCGAGCGCAAGTGGAAGAGCTTCAACGAGCTCAACGCGGGACAGCCCGCGACGGGCGGCACCATCGACCATCTGGCGCGTCTCGGCGGATGGTCTGACGACTACGGCGACGAGCTGGTGCTGGGGCAGACCATCAGGGACGTTGCCCCCACGAGAGACTACGTGTTCGTGGACAAGTCAACCGAGCGCGAGAACCTGCCCGAGTTCGACCGAGACACGTACGACCCGAGGGCCGACGCGCTGGCGTACATCAACGGCATGTTCGAGCCCGACGAGTACATAGGCTTCAACGGCACGTTCACGAAGAAGGATGACCGGCTCATTCCCACCGCCAACGTGCACGGGTTCACAGCCGAGGCCGTCGTGAGCGACATAGAGAACGGCCCGATGAAGAAGCTCGGCGTCGCAAACCTCAAGGAGCAGGCGGTCCGCGAGGCTTTCGGCGTCAACGGGCTCGACGGCTGCTACGTCCGCATCAACCCGCTCGACGGTCACGGCGACGGCAACTCAAACGTCACGAGGTTCGCCAACGCGCTCATAGAGTCCGACGAGGACGACATCGAGACGCAGTACGCCATCTACAAGAAGCTCGAGCTGCCCATCCGCTTTCTGGTCCACAGCGGCCACCATTCGCTTCACGCGATAGTCAAGGTGGACGCGCTCAACATCGGCGAGTACCGAGAGCGCGTCACCTTCCTCTATGCGTTCTGCGCGAAGAACGGCCTTCACGTGGACGAGGCCAACAAGAACCCATCGCGGTACAGCCGAATGCCTGGCGTCCGCAGGGGCGAGAGCTGGCAGCGCATTGTGGCACGCGACATGGGCAAGGGCTCGTGGGACGAGTGGAGGGAGTGGGTCGAGGAGGAGAACGACACGCTCCCCGAGGAGGAGCCGCTGGGAGACCTCAGCGACCTTCCCGACCTTGCCCCCGAGCTGATAGGCGGTCTTCTCCGCGAGGGCCACAAGATGCTCATAGCGGCACCGTCGAAGGCAGGCAAGAGCTTCCTGCTGCAGGAGCTGGCGGTCTGCATCGCAGAGGGCAAGCCTTGGCTTGGGCATCCCGTGGAGAAGGGCAAGGTGCTCTACGTCAACCTAGAGCTGGACGCCGTGAGCTGCAAGCACAGGTTCAAGGACATCTACGACGCTTTGTGCGATTGCACAAACGGAAACGACGTTCTGGTGCTGAACCTTCGCGGAAGGTCCGTGCCGCTCGACCGACTGGCACCGACACTCATACGGCGCTACAGGGACCGTGGGCTCAAGGCCATGATTCTGGATCCAATCTACAAGGTCATCACCGGCGACGAGAACGCCGCGTCAGACATGGCCGCGTTCTGCAACCTGTTCGACTCCATAGCGACCGAGTGCGGCTGCGCGATGGTCTACAGCCACCACTTCTCGAAGGGCGCTGCTGGTAAGTACAACAACGCGGCGGACCGAGCGAGCGGCTCCGGCGTGTTCGTCCGAGACCCCGACGCGATACTCGCCATGAGTGAGCTGCGTCTGGACGATGACGACGTTGCCGAGTACCGCAACATCCACGCTGGCGCTCCGAACGTGACACCTACGGGCTGGCGCATATCAGCCACGCTCCGAGAGTTCCCGACACCGCCAGACTTCGACATCTGGTTCGACTGGCCGCTGCACCGCCCAGACGACGAGGGGCTGCTGAGAGGCAGGAGCGACCAGGGCGAGCGCGGCGTCGGCAAGGGGCAGCAGAAGCAAGAGGTCAGCATCGACAAGCTCGAAAGCCAGTTCGACTTGGAGCTGGCGGGCACCAGCGACAACGCCGTCGCGAAGTCGGTGCTGTGCGAGCGCTTGGAGACGAGCGAGGCCACCATCGACAAGCTGGTCTCGTCGGTGAGCAAGAAACTCATGGCCGTGACGGTCATGGCGGACGGCAGGAAGGTGAAGGTCGCCACCGTCAGCGACGCCGAGGTGATCGTCTACGATGGCCGCGAGTACCTCCCACAGAGGACCAAGAGCGGTGCCATTCGGAAGCAGGGCAACAACAGCTGGTGGCTCCCGTCTGGCGATTAAAGATTAAAGACGAAACACCCTAAAGGGTTTAGTAATCAATTCCATAAACAAAAACCTAACCCGACAGACGGACGTGGAGGGGGAGGGGAGGGGCCTTGGTGCCCCCCTCCCCTCTCCACTGTCCGCTTCTGTCTGGTTCGAGAGTTACGAGCGAGTCCACGATGCCGGAAACAGAGAACTGGGAGCAGCGGCAGCTCGTCCAGTGGGTCAAGAGGTACCCGTGGGGGCAGCTGATGTTCCACATCCCTAACGAGAACCACCACCACGACACGCCGCTCGGCGTGAGGTCCGGCGTCCCCGACCTCATGCTGCCCGTCCCGATGGGCGGTAAGCACGGGCTCTTCATCGAATTGAAGCGCTCTGAGGGCGGGCGTCTCAGCGAGTCGCAGAAGAAGTGGCTCCGCTGGCTCAACGAACTCGGGTACGAGGCGGTCTGCTGCCACGGCTGGGAAGCCGCCAGAGACGCGATACGGGCCTACATGGGGACGAACGACTAATTATCCACAAGGGACGCGAACGGGCCTTCTAGGTGGTCCACAACGTCTCAGAGAGGGGACAGAACATGAACAGCACGCGCAACGACATCATCCGCAAGATTCTCGACGCCTACGACACCATCGAGCGCCTCGAGATAGCCAACTCCACGCTGCGCGAGCGCGTCCGCGCCTACGAGGCTGGCGGCACCGAGGAGGTCAGGAAGCTCGCCGACATGGACGAGCGCGTGCTTGCGTACGGTCGCGAGCAGCTGGTGGACAAGGCGCTCGGCTACTGGAAGGGCGTCAAGTACGACGAGGACGAGGAGACCGGCGAGGTCACGGTGGAGCCCTACGAGAAGTGGCTGCGGCACGTGGTGCGCCGCGACAGCATCCCGAGCTGGTGCAGCCTAGACGGGTTCTGGGACTACTTCGCGGTCGAGCTTCGCGAGGTGTACGACGCAGAGTGCGAGAAGGCCGTGGCCGAGGCGCACAACGAGAGGTAGGTAGCGATGACAGACGAAAAGGTGAAGACGCTGGCGCTGGCCGACGAAGAGGACAAGTGGGGCATGCGCAGCCAAGAGGTCTACGACGGCGGGAGCCTACTCTTCCGTGTCTACGACCTGTGCGACTGTCCCGAGGATGCCATTATCGGGCGCGACCTGTTCGACGCCTATCAGTGGCTCGATGCCGTCCGCTACGGCATGGAGCTTGCCAAGCAAGGGTACACGAGCGTGGGATTCGAGGTGGAGTAGATGGCTAACCCGAAGCGCGCGATGGCGCGCATGGTCCGCATCGACGCAATCGACCCCATCGAGGGCGCTGACCGCATCGTGGCGGCTCACGTCGGCGGGTGGGTCGTCGTCATCGGCAAGGGCGACTTCGAGGCGGGCGACCTCGCGGTGTTCTTCGAGACCGACACGTTCCTCCCGTCAGACGACCCGCGCTATGCGAGGTTCGCCGAGCGCGGCGAGAAGGAGATGATGGTCGATGGCGCGGCCAAGAAGGGGCACGTGCTTCGCACGGCGCGCCTTCGCGGCGTCTACAGCCAAGGTCTCCTGATGAGGCCGCAGGACGTTCTCCCGAGCAGCATCCCCGAGTACGCCTACGAGACGATGCGCGAGGACAGGGCCAACCTCACGGCGCTCTGCGGGGTGCGCGAGTACGACCCCATCCGCACGACGGACCAAGGCAACATGAGCATCATCCGCAGGTACGACCCGTGGGTTGCGCCGCGAACCGATGCCGAGCGCATCCAGAACGTGAGCGAGGAAGCGTTCGCAATCGTCAAAAAGACCAACTACATCGTCAGCGTCAAGGTGGATGGCACGTCGATCACGATGCTCAACGACCCGCGCTACAAGAAGATTCGGCTCTTCTCGCACAACAACGAGCTTGCTACCGACGATGGCTTCGGCAGACAGGTGTACGAGCAGGCCGAGAAGCAGGGACTCGTGGCGTGGCTTGTGGCAAACGTGGGAGTCACCCTGCAGATGGAGGCTTGCGGCCCGAAGATTAACGGCAACCGTCTGGGGCTCAAGGCCATGCGCCTGTTCGTGTTCTCAGCGTGGGACACGGAGGGGTGCCGCTACCTCAACCCGTACAACTTTAGCGACGAGGCGGTGCGAAACTCGCTCACGCCCAAGCTCAGCAGCGACCTTGGCAGCTTCGACAAGACGACGGACCTCATCGAGTACGTCGATGGCATCAAGGGCCACGTGACGGACCGACTGGACGAGGGCGTGGTCATCCACATCTTCGGCAACCTGACCGCGACGCAGGATGAGTGGTTCGCGCTCACGAACGAGCTGGGCGCGCAGATGCAGGTCAAGGTCATATCGAACAAGTACCTGCTAAGGAGCAAGTAATGCGGCGCGTCCGGTACGCGAAGCCGGAGCTGCTGTGCCACCCGACGAAAAGACGCACCTGCAGCAACTGCAGCTACTCATGGGAGGGGTTCTACGGAGCCCCTCCTTTTGTCGGCCCGCCCAACTACTGCCCGAGGTGCGGCGCGATGAACGAGTGCAGGTCCGAGCAACGTGAGATTCCGTGGCCGGTGGAGGAGGTGAAAACTGAGTGAGCTTACACGAGTACGAAGTGAAGCGCATCGACTATCAACTTGCCATGAAGGTCGTCACCGAGCGGCATTATTTGCACAGGGTTTGTCCCTGCTCTATGGCATTTGCTTTGTGTGATTGCACAAACAGTGTGTACGGCGTAGTCACCTACGGAGTGCCGCCAGCATGGTCTCTGTTGAAGGGTATATGCGGGCCAGAAGAAGCTCACAACGTCTACGAGATGAACCGGCTGTGGATACACCAAGACATGCCGAGAAATTCGGCGAGCTATCTGGTGAGTCACAGCCTAAAGATGCTCGACAAGGAGATTATCGTCTCATTTGCGGACACATCGGTTGGACATATCGGATACGTCTACCAAGCGTGCAACTTTCTGTATTGCGGACCTTCAAAGGCGTCGTTCTACGATCCGATTATCAAGGGCTATGAGGGCAAGCACAATGCGACGCTCTCATATGGCCTGACCATGCGTGAGGTCGAGCAGGTGTACGGCAAGGAGAACGTCACGTGGGTACCTCGCTCGCGCAAGCATCGATACGTCTACTTCAATGCCTCACCCAAGCGCAGGAAAGCGTTGCGACGCAAGTTGCGGTACGAGGTGTTGCCATATCCGAAAGGCGACGGGCACCATGCCGAGGATATGGAGGCGATGGACGTAGAGCGATATCACGAGCAGTTGAGTTTTTTCTAGGAAGTAGAGACACAATTGAGGTACGACTTCGACGTGCGCGACGTTTCGCGCGAGGAGTCGCTTTCGATGATACGTGCCTACCACTATTCAGACACCCTTCCCAAGATAAACCGACACTTTCTTGGCTGCTTCCTCGACGGGCAGATGGTCGGAACGCTGACATTGGGATTGGGGACGAGACCTAGACACACGATTCAATGCCTGTTTCCGTCGTTAGACACTGATGACTATTACGAGATCGGTCGTATGTGCATGACTGACGACATGCCGCGAAACAGCGAGTCACAGATGCTGTCTGTTGTCGTCAAATGGATACGAGAGAACGAGCCTAGCGTAAAGGTTCTGTTCACGTGGGCTGACGGAATCATGGGCAAGCCTGGGTACGTGTATCAAGCGTCGTCGTTCATGTATGCAGGCTGCATCGAGAGCGAAATTTACCTGAGAAACGGTGTGAAGCTGCATGTTCGCGGCATGAAGTCCCTTTTGGTGGACGACCCGAAGAATGACCCGAGGATAACGGTGCGACCGACGCTCGAGCAGATGCGAGAGCTCGGCATCGAGCACTACAAGGGGATGCAATACCGATACCTGCGATTCACTTGTGGAAAACGAGAGCGAAGGAGACTCATGCAAGAGTGCAGAGTTGAGCTGGGGGGGGGTTATCCAAAGACCTCCGACCTGAGATGGAGACGTAAGAACACCATCACAGGCAAGTGGGAGATTTGCGAGCAGCCCCATGTGCTGACTGACATTCATCCCGAAAAGCCCATGCCGTACCAGCCGTCGCTGTTCTGAGGTGATGCGCATGGACGATGAGAAGGTCGAACAGGCCATCCAGTATGCCCACGATGTCGGCTTTGACGAGGGATACGAGGTCGGCTGGGAAGAGGGATACGCCGAGGGGCTCGCACAAACGGACAGAACGGAGGATGCAGATGAGACCGAAGCTCAGTGACAAGCAGAAGCTGGCTATCTACAACCAGCACTGCTTCGGAGAGAAGATTGAGGACTTGGCGGAGTCGTACGAGTGCTCGAACGCGACGATTTACCGCTGCATAAGGGAGATGCGAGAGAGGCACGAGAGCGGAAAGGATGACGAGATGGCGGCACGCTCGAAAGTGGTGGCGGGCGACAAGGCCAACGGTCGCTTGCTATCCACGACGGACCCGCATCGCTTCGAGGGTACGTGCGTGGTGGGCGGCAAGAAGCAGTCCAAGGCGTTCGTCACGGTAAACGCCAAGAAGGCCACGGAGATGTGGGAGAAGTGGTGCCAAGACCTGCGCGACGAGCAGGAGTTCATGGATAGGGTCGAGCGCAAGGAGCCGGAGCCGGTGGAGTCGGAGCCTGTGTTAGTGGAGCCCGCGCCCGTGCCCGAGATCAACGTGCGACCGTGGAAGGAGGTCGCCGAGGAGCGGCAGCAGCGCATCGAGGAGCTGGAGGCAAAGGTTGCCGAGCTTGAGTCTAAAGCCAATGGTTCAGACCATGTTGTCATCGACACGGAGAGCGAGAAGCCAAAGCTTGCAAGCTGGTTCAACAGCAATGGAAGTTTCCGCGTCTTCTGGATGAACAAGCCAGTCTACGTCCTTTGGGCTAAGTCTGACGCTCCGAAGATTTACGGCGTGTATCGCACGATGGAGGCCGCGCTCAAGGAGGTTGACCGTCTCAACGAGGTCGCTGCGTTCCTCGGCAGCGAAGGCGCGTTCGAGGTCGAGGAGGTCGCATGGAAAGCATGATGCAATCAACCGATGACGTCGGTGGAAACGCTTGGTGGATTGTTCTGTTTGTGCTTTTGCCCATTCTCGTGCTGCCTCTGATTGGGTGCAGCACGACCGAGGTCGCAGCAGATGAGCAGGTCAGCGACGTGCGGTTCAGGGTGGTTGAAGCTGATAACGATGCCTACTGGACCGCCACTGACATCATTGTGGACACGGAGACCGGTTGCCAATACCTGTGGGTCAAGGAGTCCGAGAAGGCTGGTCTCGAGCTGCTGGTGGATGCCAACGGCGAGCCGCTCATGGCGAAGGGAGAGTAGGAATGGATGACTACGAGGTTGACGAGCTGACTCCCGAGCAGGTGATGCAGAATTGCGCCCACTGCGCGGCTTGCATAGGCATCATCGAGCGCTTCACGGGCGAGCAGTTCAAGGGTACCGAGAAGATGTGGCATCACATGGCAACGCTCGCAGGTTGCCAAGACTGCATGGAGTACGAGTGATGAGCGTGACGTGGACGAGGGACGAGCTGAACATCCTCCGCACCCACTACAACAGCAAGGGCTTCGAGTGGGACGGGTGGAGGTCGCTGCTCCCGAACAGGACGAACGGAGCGATACGGCACAAGGCGTTCGACCTCGGCATCAAGTCGGAGCGCGACGCACCGAGGGCGGCTCCTCCGCGCCGGAGGAAGCCCATGAGGTCGCGCATGTACATCGCGGACGACAGCGAGCGCTACGTGCTGGTGAAGTTGAAGGACGGGCTGACGCCGAGCGAGATTGACAAGACGAGACGCTGGACCCCTGGGCGCACGAAGATGATTCTGATGGAGATGTGGCGGAGGGAGTGGGAATGACCGAGAGCTTCGAGGACGCGATCAAGGCGTTGCGTCACATAGCGCGCGGCAACGGGAGCGTACTGCGGATAGCGGACCGCATCGTGGCTGCTCACGAGCGCGAGACCAAGGTGGAGGGCGTCTGCGGGCCGATAACCGGCGAATTGCGGGCGGCGATGCACCAGTGGGGTTGGGTCGAAAGCGACGGCTCAATTACGTTCGCAACGTCACCGACACCGCCCAGCATCGACGCTGAGAAGTCGCTGACAATCAGCGGCAGCGACTTCACCCAGCTCTGCGACGCCATCGACAGCATCCACGCGACGTTGGAGCGCGAGAACGCGGACCTGCGCATGAAGTTCGTCAACGTGAACCGTCACGCACTGCACGTGGAGCGCGAGAACGCGGCGCTCAAAGCCGAGCTTGACCGCGTGCTGGGGGAGCAGGACCGCGACGGGTGGGTTGAGCTGCCAAAGGACGCGGACGGAGAGGTCATCTACGCGGGGGACAAGCTAGACGGATACGGCAAGACCATTGAGGTCGTAGAGCTGAGATACGGTCGCAGCGGATGGGTGCTCATCAGCAGGGACGGCAACGCATACGCTGACACCTATGCCTTCTCGCACCACCACCCCGACACGTGGGAGCGCATCATCGAGGAAGTATTGCAGCGCGGTCATGACGATTACCCGCTCAACGTTGATACCGAACCGTATGTGGCCCGCTGCAAGAAGTTGGCCGGTGATGCCGAATGACGACGGGCGAGCTTGCCACGATCAAGAACATGTGGGACATGGGGCTTCCGGTGAAGCAGATTGCCCACGCGGTAGGGTACTCCGACCACCACATCTATCGCATCGCGATACACAACCGAGACGTGTTCCCGTACCGATACAAGCCGCGCAGGACGTTCGGAGAGGACGCCAAGGAGATGTGGGCTCGTCGCGTGAGCAGCGGCGAGTCCACAGTCATGAACGCCGCAAACCAGTGCGGCGTGAGCTGTGCAACCATCCGCAAGTGGGTGAGGAGGTACGCATGACCGAGCCGCTGTACATCAGAATCCAACGCCTCATGGCTCGCAACGACATTACGCAATCAGAGCTGGCGAGACGCATGGGTGTGACGCGCACCTGCATACATGCTTGGTATTGGGGCATCAACGAGCCGAATGTCGAGAAGCTACGTCAGCTTCGACGGATATTCGGGTGCGACTGGGAGGAGCTGATGGGGAAATGACCGCGACCGACGAGCTGCACGGACAACTGGACACGGGATACCCACACTCGCTTCGGCCTGAGCTTCACAAGGCCCTCAAGGTTCGTGGCATCGACTACTGGGTTGCTCAGGGCATCACGTTCTGGAACCGAGACGATGGGTGTGAGTGCCTCGCCTATGGATATCAGGCAGACGGAGTGCCGAAGCTAGCAATCAAGGTCGTAGGGCTCACCGACCCAGCGCAGGCCGTCGCCGCGACGGTGGGACGCGGGACGAGCACAGATGCGCAATGTCCGACGCGATACTGTTGCTGGGCATCGACATGTACGGCGAATCGTTGTGAGGTGGACTGGTGAGCACTCTGTACAAGCTGATGGCGTGTCACATGCTAGGCGACTACGTTCTGCAAACCGACTTCCTCGCGCGGACCAAGGGCGAGAACTTGTGGCACCTGTTCGTGCACTGCGTGCTTTACGCGGTCCCGTTCGCCGTGGTCTTTGGTGTAGACCAACGTATCTTCTGGCTGTTTCTGTCGCACTTGCTCATAGACGTGATGAAGGCTCGCTGGAAGGTTATCGGCTATGTATCGGACCAGGTGTCCCATGTCTTGATGCTGCTGGCGCTCTACCTGACGGAGGTGCCCGAATGAGCGACGCAATCAAAGCCCTGCGCGACTACCTCTCCAAGTCGCCGAGCGTGGTCTACCCGCAGGACGTGTTGGAATACCTGCCTGCAATCGAGGCAGAGAACGCCAAGCTGCGGGAGCGGTGCGCCAAGACGCTTGAAGTAGGTACAAGATGGATGGCAAAGGCTGCACGCTTCGAGAGCGAGAACACTAAGTTGCAGGAGCTGTGTAGGCTATACGGCGAGTACATCAGCCAAGACCGTTGTGAGGGATGCGTCTACAAGATGCGATGCAACAACGGTTTTATAGACGAGTGTTGGCAGCGCAGCGAGATACGCGACCTTGCCCGTGAGCTTGGAGTGGAGGCTGAGTAATGCTTGACGAAACCGATTACAAATGGCTTGCGGAGATGTACGAAAAAACCATGAAGGCATACCAATCCGAGAACGCCAAGCTGCGGGAGCTGATCGGCATCCTCGCGTTCTGCACCAACGACGAGGCGCACGACTGCGACAAGTGCGCCATCAACGACGCAGAGATGCACGTGACGGTACCCGAGTGGCTGTTCTGCGACAGCCTGATTGAGCGTCTGCGGACGCTGGGATTCGAGGTGACGGAATGAGTTACTGTCGATTCATCGAGTGTGATGTTTACGCATATGATTCCGTCGAAGGTGGTGTGCAGTTCTATGTGGCAAGAAGTGTCGGCGAGGACCTAGACCGCTTGTGTCCCACATATAACGAAGCGTACCAGTACGCAAAGACTTTGCGTGACAAGCACGGCGCTGACATACCAGACCACGCAATCGATGCGTTAAGGGCCGACGCACTGGAAGAAGCAGAGAGAATCAGCGGGCCAGGGAGTGCCGTTGCCGAGCTGCGCGACGAGAACGCCCGTCTCCGTGACCTCATGTACGACCATGCGCACGACCACGCAATCCAGAACATGACCGAGGACGAGCTGCGCATCACGGCGGCGAACGTCATGGAGGAGAACCGCAAGTTGCGGGAGCTGATAGCGGACATGCTTCAGTACGTGAGATATCCATATATGGTTGTCAGACCAGAGGTTTTGGTCGAGAGAGCACGCAAACTTGGAATCGAGGTAAGCGAATGAGCAAGCCGGAAGTGAAGGTCACGATAGACAAGTACGGCCACGTCGTATACAGCGCGACGGAAGAGGCCGTGCTTCTCAGCAAGGACGAGAAGGAGTTCATCATCGACCGATTTGCGAGCCTGCAGGCCGAGAACCAGAAGCTTCGCGAGCTGCTGGACTTCGCGCTGCCCATAGCGATGTACGCCGCAAGCACCGAGGAAGGCGACCGCATGCGCGAGCTGATGCGGGAGGTGGAGCTGTGACGCACGACGAGCGTATGCACCAGCTGCTGTACTCAAACGAGGGACGCGTGGAGCAGTGCGAGCGGATATGCAGGCTGGAAGAGTTGGTGCGGGACATGTACCGCTGCTCTGACCCATGCAATGATTGCCCACATTACAACTGCTCAAACAGCGGATTCTACTGCGACCTTGGCGTCGGGTGGAAAGCAAGGCGTATGCGCGAGCTGGGGGTGGAGGTGTGAGCGTGCCATACGACTACGACCAGACGAACATCGAGCACCTACGTGCCGTCGTATCCGAGCAGGAAGCTGCCATCGGGTACCTGCACGAATGCTGCAAAGAGAAGGAAATTGAGAACGCGAAGCTGCGGGAGCTGTGCGCGAGTCTGTACGAGTTCTCCATGAGCGAGTATCCAGACAGCACGGAGCTAAACTTCGCCGACCGCATGCGCGAGTTGGGGGTGATTGAGTGATCGTCACCTTCTCTTGCGGCGTCTGGTTCGGCGTCTGCCTGACCGTGACGCTGTTCGTGATACTCGGAATCATAGGCAAGGAGGTCGATGAATGACCCCAACGGAAGTCGCGCGGCGCTCGGACGCGCTCTACTTTGACTGCGACCACACGCACCGGCGCTGGCTGTGCGACCGCATAGCGCACCTCGAGGCGGACATGGAGCTCACCGAGCGCGTCACCCACTGCAGCGACTGCATCTACAGAAGCGAGACCGAGCCCTACTACTGTAGGGCGTGGCATCACTGGATTTGGGGCGGCGAGGGCTTCTGCCACAAGGCCGCGCCGAGGAAGGGGGCGAGGGATGCCAGAGGTTAGCGTCGAGATTCTAAGGCACCCGACCGACGAGGACTGGCGGCGCTGCAAGATGCTTGCGCTGAACACCATCGGCAGGAGGTACGCGGGCTCGGAGGTCACGGAGGACTGGAAGCGCAGGATTCTCCGGTCCGAGCACTCGCCGATTCGGACGCTGATGTTCACGATTCGGATGGAGCTGCCCTATTGGGTGAGCGTCCACTTCTGTAGGCACAAGTACGGCGTCGAGCACTACGTCAGCTCGCAGAGAAACGACCGCCAGGACATGTACGACCGCACGAGGGCCCCGCAAGGGGCCTTCGTCGTTCACGTCATGGACATCAACGCCGCAGAGCTGATGCAGATGGCTCGGATGCGTCTGTGCAGCCAAGCGGCACCAGAGACTCAGGTGGTAATGCTTAGGATATGTGACGCTGTGGTTGCCACAAACCCCGAGTTTTCACCGTTTCTGACACCAAAGTGCATTGCGCATGGCGGCTGCAACGAGTTCGTGCCGTGCGGGTACTGGAAGGAGCATGCAGATGATTAGGGAGTGGGTCGAGCAGATTGCCCGAAACGTGTTCTGGCGCGACATACAGGCGGTGCGCTTCACGTCTCAGTGGGAGAGCCACCCGAGCGTCGCCGTGGTGCTTGACGAGGGCGCGACGCTGCCTGTGAGGGCGCACGACACCGACGCCGGAGCCGACATCTGCTGCAGGGAGGGGTTCGTCGTGCCCGCGCACAACTCCGTGGAGATTGACACCGGCGTGCACGTGCAGCTGCCGAGGGGCATGGGCGGCGTGCTCAAGAGCAAGAGCGGGCTCAACGTCAATCACTGCATCACGACGGGTGGACTCATCGACGAGGGCTACACGGGCAAGGTCCGCGTGCGCGTCTACAACAACGGCGACTACGACTACGAGTTCGCCGCAGGGGACAAGGTTACGCAGCTGGTGGTCGTTCCCGTCATATATCCCACCTACGTCGAAGTCGGAGAGATATCTGGCGGCGAGCGCGGCGATGCGGGATTCGGCAGCACGGGGCGCTGATGGGCTGGCAGGAGTTCATGGAGGGAGCTCGTGCGTCCGCGCGTCAGATAGAAGTTCTGACCAACCGCATAAACAACGGCGGGCGCGACTGGACAAGCAGCGGCGTCAAGACGCACACGGCCAACATCGCGCATCCCACGGAGAGCGCGGCGATCATGGAGCTGACGGTCGTTCCTCAGCTCGTGGAGCAGCGAGAGCACCACGAGAGGGTGGTCGGCGAGGCGCTGGCCGCAATCGGAAAGGTGCGCAGCAGGCTCGGCGCGACCGAGGCCGACATATTGGAGATGTTCTACATCGACGGGTTCCTCACGTGGGAGATAGCCGGAGAGCTCGGGTTGACGGTCGATGGGGTATTCTACAGAAAGCGGCGGACGCTGGCTTGGATGGACGAGAACCTGCCGAGGACGGGGTGACGAAGATGGCATGTGAGTGTTGCAGGTACCACGGCACGGAGGAAGCCTACCGCAACGAGCCAATCGTTGACAACGAACGGGTTCACGCGCTGCTGCTGTTCGACAACGGGCTTGTCGTCTACCTTCCAGACCCACTTTCGGGGTGCTGGGGGATAGAGGCGGTGATACCGATTGACTATTGCCCGCGTTGCGGACGAAAACTTGACTAGCAACGACGGCTCCTTCGGGGGCCGTCAGTTTTTAGGGGAGACAACAAGTGAGAAGGCTAATCATCGCGGCGCTCTTGGTGGCGTCGCTTTCTGGATGCGCGACCAACAGTGACACGGCGCGCTATCAGCTCAGGCAGGAGTCGGAGAACAACTACGGCATCATGCGCACGGTTACCGCCTACAGCTCGACGGGCGAGCAGATAGGCCAGTGGCACGGAAAGATTGACGTGCAGTACGTCGGCGGCGAGTCGTATGCAGAGCGCGTTGACGTGGTGGTGTTCGACGGGAGCGAGCCGGTTGACCGCATCGTCATCAGCGGAGCCACGGTCGTAGTCGATAACGACTAGGAGGTGATTGCATGGGCGGCTACATGTACAAGGTGCTGGACGACGGCGAGTACGAGAACCTCAGCTACATCAGCGAGGACGGAATCACGCTAACGGCGGACGAGCTTGACAGGTACCATGCCGCGCTCTTGAAGCAGCCGACGTGCGTGTCGTTCAGTCTGAGCATCCCCTGGTACGAGCTGAATCGGCTGTACGGGGTGCTGTATGGGCGTCCAAAGTACACGGTGAGCAGGCTGCGGAGGGACCGCAAGGGGCATCCGAGGTGCAGACGCAAATAGCTAGGAGTGACAATTGAATAGAGAAGAGGTCGTGTGCTCCGACTGCTTGGAGCACATGCGGACCATGCCTGACAACAGCGTGGACGCCATCGTGACTGACCCCCCTTATGGGCTGAGCTTCATGGGCAAGGAGTGGGACAGCTTTGGCACGGACACGCGACAGCCCGGTGACGAGCACTATTGGGTGCCAGACAATCCCTATGGCCGTGCGAACGTGCGATATGGCTGGAATCAGGACAAGAACAAGCTGGCGGCGAGCAACAGGGCGTTTCAGGAGCGCATGACCCCAATCTTCGAGGAGGCATTGCGCGTGGCAAAGCCGGGTGCTCACCTTCTCTGCTTCGGCGGCACGAGGACGTTTCACCGCATGGCTTGTGCCATCGAGGATGCCGGATGGATTGTGTTCGACTGCATCATGTGGGTGTATGGCAGCGGGTTCCCCCACGGCATGGACGTCGGCAAGGCGATTGACAAGATGCTGGGTGCCGAGCGCAAGAAGGTGCCGAACGCCAACAGCGCAAAACCTAGTCCGCAGGATACGGGAAGGTATGGGGCGTACGGTCCCACCGACTACGTTGCTCCCACTCCCGCCACCGACCAAGCGCGCCAATGGGACGGCTGGAACACGGCACTCAAACCAGCGTGGGAGCCCATCATCGTCGCACGCAAACCGCTGGACGGGTCTGTTGCGAAGAACGTCCTCACGTGGGGCGTCGGGGCAATGAACATCGACGGGTGCAGGGTACCAATCGAACAAGGCGATAACGTGTTCGCCAAGAACCCGCACACACGCTCGAAGGGCAAGGACTCCGGCATCTATGGCGTCTACGGGGCCGCTGAGAGCAATTGGAGCGGCGCAAAGGGCCGCTTCCCCGCGAACCTGGTCCACGACGGCTCGCAGATGGTGCTTGATCTGTTCCCTGACACTAATCCATCAAGAAGGGGAAAGCCTCGTAGTGGGAGAAGCGGCGTTGGATGGGGAATGACTCACACTGGTTCTGAGTATGACGACTCCGGCTCCGCAGCTCGCTTCTTCTACTGCGCCAAGGCGTCAAAGAAGGAGCGCGGCGAGGGGAATGGGCACCCCACTGTCAAGCCCATCGCCCTCATGAGGTGGCTGGTAACGCTCGTCACCCCAGAAGGGGGGGTAGTGCTTGACCCGTTCGCTGGCAGCGGCACTACGCTTCTCGCGTGCAAGGAGCTGGGCAGGAGCTGCATCGGCATCGAGCGCGAACCCGAGTACGTGGAGATAATCAAGCGGAGATTGGGGGAGTAATGAAAGTCGAAGGCTACTGCCAGTACTGCGGCAAGGAGCAGCTCGAAACGGCCTACTGGTACCGCGAGCAGACCTACTTCGTGCGGTGCCGCAACTGCAAGGCTACCGGTCCGAGCATCGCGCACAGCGAGGAGGAAGCCATAAGGCTGTTCAACACCCGTCATGACGGGCCGGAGCAGAGGAGGTTGGAGATATGACCGAAAATCCGACTGCGGGAATCGTGGCCGAGAAGCTGGTCGATGCGCTGGCGAACGTCGTTGCCAGCGGCGTGATTGTGCAGGACCTCGGCGGGCAGGAGCAACTCAGGGACTACCTCACGTACGCCGAGGACGAGCTGCATGACGTGATCGTTGCGCTCGTGGGCCATACGCTCGCGGAGGTGGAGTGATGAGCGAGCACAAGTGCAAGGAAAACACCACGAGGAACGAGGTGTGGAACTATAACGGATACGCGGTATTCACCATCCTCGGAGACTCGCCTACGGGACACTTCGAGCACAACGAGAGAATCTTCTTCTGCCCGTACTGCGGGAAGGACTTGAGGGAGGGAAACAAATGAGATTCATCAAGCGTCTGCTCTGCCGCCACGAGTACGAGTTCGTCCGCAACATCTACGGTGACGAGATTAACCACGTGGGCGGGAATCGCAGCTGGTGGCGCTGCAGGAAGTGCGGGAAGTGGGCTCTCGACCCACATCTGTACGAGGGGGACATGAAATGACGATGGAAGAGCTTGTCAACAGGTTCACGTACCACGCTCCGAGGGAGGACCAAGTAGAGCGCTACGAGGAAATCCGACGCATGGGGCTGACGCTTGCGACGGTCGTGTTCGGCTCGTGCCCAGAGAGCCGCGAGAAGTCGCTGGCGCTGACCAAGATAGAGGAGGCGGTCATGTGGGCCAACGCGGCGATAGCGAGGAACGAGGATGGCTGAGTTCAAGTGGCATAAGATGGCGGACGAGCGGCCCCAGAATCAAGATGCCCGCTACCTGCTGCTCGGAAATGGCGGCGGGCTGTACGTCGGCAGGATAAGCACGCTGAGGTGCTTCAACGGCATGATGTCCTTCCACATCCCGAACCATCGCGACGTGTACATGGTGAGCAACAAGATCAAGGCGTGGGCCGAGATACCGGAGTACAGGGAGCGGCCATGAGCGTCACCGAGGGGAAATTGCTCACCTGCGACATGTGCGGCAAATCAGTCTTTCTCAAGTTCGTCGGCGAGAAAGAAGCTGACGGCGGCTACACCAAATGGCGCGAGTACGAGAAATCCGATGGCTGGATAATGAACGTCCATGTTGGAAATATCTGGCTGGGAAATGTCTGCCCAGAGTGCGGCGAGCTGCTACAGAAATCGCTGACGGAAATCATCAATGAGATAAGAGACTAAAAATCAAAAATCGGCCCCGCCACCCAAAATGAAAATGGGTGGTCGAGGCCTTTTTTTGTAAATAAAATCGCCACCAAAATCGTTCTTGTAGAAAAATTTGAAAATAAAATCGCTCCGGCGGCAGCGAAGTTGGAAAAAATCGCCCCCGAGCCGCCCGACTGTCGAAAAAATTGCCCCCCGAGCCACCAGAGTGTTGAAAACCCGTCTACTCCTGACCCATGCTCCTGCGGTAGAAGTCGCTGGTGGCCTGACGCTGCGCCTCGTCGGCGTCGGGGTCGGACCAGCGGAACGTCACGTCGTAGCCGAGCGTCATGAGCGACTCTGCCACGGCCTTCGAGACGGCGTTGCTCATGCCGACCTGCATGTCGCTGACGCCGCGCATGCCGTTGCGATGCCACAATACCGTGATCGGCTTGTCCTTCTCGCGGTTGTCGATTGCGGCCTGCAGGGCGTCGGCAACGCGGTCGCAGTACCTGTCGTACTCTCGGTCGATGTAGCGCCACGCTGCAGGCGATGGCGGGAAGTAGTTCGGGTTCTCCCATCGCTTCACCGTGTTCAGCGCAACGCCGAGCTCCTGAGCGACATCGTAGAGCGAGAGTCCGCAAAGCTCGCGCTTCGCACGAAACTCCGCAACGCTCCTGTCCGCATAGGGTTCGTAGTCAATCCATCTAGCCATGACGGTTCTCCAATCTTCCTGTTGCTGGCTTGCCACGTCACGTACGATTATATCGCGTTGCCAACGGGTACGCAATGGGATTCTTGGGAGCGTCGCGGGTGATTATATCGACTTGAAAAGTCGGCTGAAAAAACGTGGCGACGTACGCGCATGTAATGCTTGGGAGCACGTGCATCATTATGGCAAGATTTTCCGCCGACTCAAAAAACGTAACTTTTGGGAGCACGCGCATCATTATAGTGACTTTTCAACTCGAATCAAAAAACGGCCCATACGCGCGCGTAGGGGTTTCTGGGTAATATCGCGCGCTATTATAGTGACTTTTCAACTCGAATCAAAAAACGGCCCAGGTAGAAAGTGCTGGAATTTTCGGGCGCTCGGGGACCAGGGGCGGCGGCGGCTGGGTGCGGGTAGCGTGCGGGGCCTGTGGGGGCGTTTGCGGGCGTTTCGGTGGCGGGATGGGTGCGAGGTCGGGCGGGGTTCGGTCGGTGCTTCTGCGGGGCTCTGGCGGGCTCTGCGGGGTTGGCGCTCGGACTCTCTGCGAGGTGGGGCGGGCTCCTGCCAACTGCATCCGGCGTGCGGCTGCTACGATCTGGGCGGGCTCGCGGCATAAGAAAAGGGCCCCATACGGGGCCCTAACTGGTTGGGGTTACTTGCGGGTTAGCTCTCGTATGAACAGGACTACCAGCCACAACAAAAGCAACTCGGGCAAGAAGGCTAGAAACAGGATACCGATAAAGACAATCATGGCTAGACCTCCTGCGGGATGGCTGCAAACAATGGCTGACGGGTCGCGCGGTCGCATATCTCGTAAACGTCGCCGTCGTACTCGGTCACGGTGCGGCCTTTGTAGAATGTTACTCCGTGGTGGGTCTTGAGGTAGCGGCGAAACGCGCGGGCGGGGTCGCCGGTCGTGGTGAACGTGCCGAGGCGGTATGTGGTGTTATAGGTCCAGCTATCGTCAGGGTCGGCCCATGCGTCAATCTCGCGCACTTCGTACGTATCGCCTGCCGGCTGCGGCATAACCTGCGCGCTGTCGGGACCGTCTCCCACACACGGGATGTAAACCAACTCACGGCCTGCATAGCTGATGCGGATACTGTAGCGGTCAAGGTCGGCGGCGTCTCCGTAGGCAATAAAGATCGTAGCATCTGCGATGCTCACGAGGTCTTCGAGGGTGCCATAATCTAATGCGGGCTCGCTCTTGTGGCCTGCTTCGCGGGTGGTCACGGTGAAATACTGCTCACCATACTGACGGCTGAGCTCTTCGAGGCTGGGCGTATAGGTGCGTTTCATGGTTCCTTCTCCTTGTCTGCTGCTGGTTGCGGCGTCGTTCTGGGCGGGGTCTACTTGCGGGGGAATATGCGGGCGGGGGTGCTCGCGTCCTCGGCCTGCTGGTGGCGGTCGGGGTTGTCAAAAGCGGTCACGTCGTAGCGGTGGCGGATGCTTGCGAGGATGACGGGCTCCCATACGGGAAAACGCTCGCAAAAGGTCGCGCGGTCCTGCTGGCTGCTAAAGCGTGCGAGGGCGTCGCCGTCGCTGATCGCTCCGGCGTAGGCGTAGCGGATTGCGTAGTAATGGCGTGTCATGGATATGACTCCTTCCTGTCGCTCTTGCGGCGTCGTGCGTGCTACCTGTTAGCGCGCTAACCAGGGGGGCGTGTAGCTCCCCTGTGTAGCGGGTTAACGGGTGAGGGCTGCGGCTATGCGCTCGAGGGCCTCGGGTGCGTAGCGTGACGGGCTATCACTGATAGCGGCTTGCACTTGCCGCAATAGGTCCATGTCGAGGCGTGCGAGGTCGTCAACGTCGCGCGCGGGCGGGATCGTGGCGGGATATTGCCTGTAATACTCGAGGGTGTAGGCGTCGTGGCCTGTCGTTCCGTACGGGTAGACTACACCGGCGCGGTCGTCGATAACGTAGCGGTCGCCGAAACCGTCAACGGCTGCGAGGGTGCGCGCCTGCTTCGCGGTTATCGCCTGCATGACGGGGCGGGGGTTACAACAATAGTCGTAACGCTCGCCGTGCTCGATGAACCAATCGCGGGCGCTCTTGCTGCTAAAGCGGTAAACGTCTGTACGGGCTGGCATTCCGTAGGCTGCGGGTTCGGTGCGAGTGGCGTAGTAGGTCATGTCTGATACTCCTTCCTGCGGCTGCTGCCGCTTTGGTCTGGTGGGCTAGTGCCTACCAGCTAACGCGCGGGGCTCGGGGCTCCGTGCGCTAGCGGGTGGCGCTAGACGGTGAAAAGGTCGTACGCGGGGCGCTCGGTCTGGTAGGGCGCGCCGTGGGCGGTTGCCATCATCGCGCACCATAGGCGGGCGTCGTTACGATTCGTAAAGCGCTTGCGGTACTGGTCGATCAAAACCCATCCGTCGTAACGGGTCGGTTTCCATGTGTAGCCAACTGTGGCGATAACAGTTCCTGCGTCGTTGGTGTAGATGCTCGCGCCGTAGCTCGGGGCGTGTCCGTCTCCGCTCCTAAACGTGAGGGTTTCGGCGTTTGCGTGGTAGCGGATGCGGGTTTCTCGGGCCTGCTCGATGGGGGTCTTGGTGGTCATGGTTATGCCTCCTTCGGAAAAACGAGGTGCAGCGTCTGGCGGTCGAAGTAGTACGTAACGAGGTGGCGCGGGCTCTCGGGGTCGCTGGCCTGCATGCTCTCCATCTTGTAGCAGTCGTGCGCGCCGTCGTAGGCGTCTACCATGTGAAAGCCTGTAACAGTGATGTCGCGCATGGTCTGGCGATGATAGCGCATGGTCTTACGGTCGAAAAAATGTCCGGCGTTGTGCTCCTGCAGGATGCGTTTAAACTCGCTAGTCGGGATGCGGTGCGGCTCGGTCTCGCGGCTGTAAAGGCGTTCAAACGCGCTGGCTGTGAGGTGGTAAAACAGGCGTTCCGCTTCGGTGTCGGTGTAGCGGTCGGACTCCTCGTGGGTCTCGTCGAGCCACTCGCGCAAACGCTGATAGATGGGGCCGGTGTAGGCTTCAAGGTTGCCAATTGCCGCATACAACCACATAACGCGGTAGGGGGTCGAGGCGGTGTAGTGGTCGTGACGGCCTGCGGCGTCGTACTTGGCGGCGAGGCCTGCACCATATACGGGGCGGTCGGAGGCGGGCCCGATATAGCTCTGATAGTCCATCTCCTCGCGGATGGTCTCGAATGCGGACGAAACGGGGCGGGCGGGGTTTAGCTTTCCGTCGTACTCGCTGCGCTCGTTGATCGTTTTGACTTCCTCGAGCACATAGGCTTCAATGGCTCGGCGGGCCTCTTTGCTGTTGCTCTTGCGCATGGTGTGCGCTCCTTCCTGCCGCTCCTGCGGCGTCGTGGTGGGCGGGCCCTATTTGCGCGGGGCCCTACGCGCTGGCTGGTCGCTATCCGCAAATGGTCCAGTTGTGGCCGTAGTCGAACGTTGCGACGGTAAAACGCTCGCCGGTGGTGGCGACAAATGCGAACACTGACCGGCTATGGTCGCTGCTGCGCTCTACGTCCTCGATATGGTCAAGATGCTCGATGACGTAGCGCTCACGGTTGGCGATCTGCTGCAGGAACTGCGAGTTCTGGTAGCCGTCACCATTGGCATACGGTTCTGCGGCATAGAGTGCGCCGGAAATGTAGCCTCTGCGCAAGATTGCGGTGCACCCATAGATACCGCACGAGTAACCGACTTGCTCTGTAGGCTCGGGATACGGAAAATACGTAGCGCTGATACTGTCGGTGTCGATGTCGGCGCGCTGATAGAGTGCCTTCTTGCTATACCTCGGGATGCTCATTGCTCTCGTTCCTTCCTGCCGCTCTTGCGGCGTTGCGTCTGGGGGCCTTTCCCCCTGGACTCCATTGTATCACGTATCCGTTGGATACGCAATGAAAACGGGCGACTAGCTGGGAGAATGTCGAGGCTAGCCGCTCGCGTGCTGCCTGCTAGATGCGCTCGCCGTCGCGGGTAAAGCGTTCATCTCCTTCGCTGAACCACTCGCGCCAAAACTCGGGACTCTGGTAGTAGTCGCGTTCGGACTCGATTAGTCCGTCAACGATATTCCCGACTGCGCGCGCGGCGTCCTCTGTGAGTTCCTCGGCGGCGTCCTCGATGCGCTCGGCGATATCCTCGTAAAAGCGCGCGCGGTTGCGCTCCGCCTGCTCGATCTCGTGGGCTCCATTGTCGGCGGCGGCGTCGGCGTTCTCGTCGTGGATATATGCGCGGTCTGTGGCCTGTTCATAGCCTTCCTGCATGGCGATGATGCGGCGGGCGTACTCGTTCCAACGGTTGCATATGTCCATGCTGTAGCAAATGCCGGTGTCCTGCTGCTCGGTGACGCTCTGCCAGTCTGCGGGGCGGTGGTACCAGTTGCCGGTGCCTCTCGCTGTTCCGTACCAGCTGCAACCATAGTCCTGCGCAAACTCTACGGGCTGGTGCTTCTCGAGGTCGCGGGCGGCGGTTAGGATTTCATCCGTAGCAAAATACGTTTGGCTTCCCCACTCGTATGCGGTGCGCTCCTCCTCGCTGATGGCCTCCTCGATCGCATAAGCCTGCGCGGCGGGGTTGAGCTCGGTAAACCAATACTCTGCGCTGGTGTCGGCGTGGTGGCTGCGGGTGATGGTGCGGGCTCCGTCGTCGTCGGTCACTATGGTGACGGTCTGGGTGTATGTGGTCGTGGTTCTCATGTCTGGGGCTCCTTTCGCCTCGTCGCTGCTGGTGGGTGTCCAGCGGGACGGGCACCGACTGCGGGCCGGTGCCCTACTCGCCAAACGCTCTAGAAGTGCTTCCTCACGTTCACGCCTGAGCGCTTCAACCACTGGTAGGTGCTGCGGTCGTAGGCCACTACCTTGATGCTGTGGTCCTCGAATATGGCGGGGTCCTCGATGGCCTCGAGGCTGCGGGCCTTGAGTATCACGCGCTTAATCTTCGGGCACATCTCGATTGTGTGGTCCCAAATGCTGCGGACTAGGTAGGTCTGTCCGGCGTGGCGGATGGTGTGCGGGATGGTGACACTCGCGCGGTTCGGGGTGCGGGTCACGATTGCGCAACGCTTCCAGAGTAAATACCTCACTCCGTTCTGTTCGACCTGCGGACAATGGCGAAACTTGCGCGGCATAGCCTCGGCGGGCTCGGGGGTCACTGCGAGGGCTGCGAGGGCTGCAAGCCCTGCGAGGAATTGACGGCGGGTTACGTTCATGGTCTGGGGCTCCTTTCGCTCCTTTGAGTGTGTGGACTTAGTTCCTAGAATGCGGGGGCGTAGAATTGCAGCTGGTGCCGCTCGGCGATGACTGCGAGGGTCTCGGCGTCCACTGCCCAAACGGTGCGGCCTGTGGCGGCGTCGTAGGCGGTCGCGTCGTGCTCAATGGCAGTAACGTCGTAGTCGTCGGGCTCTCCGAGGTATGCGAGGAGCTCGGCGCGCTGGTAGGTCGGGCGGGGCTCGGCGGCGGCTGCGGCCTTGCTCGCGGCCTGCTCTGCGCGGATGGCTGCGCGGCGGGCTCGGGCTGCAGATGCCGCTGCGGCGTCGGCGTCGTACTCGATGGCGGCGGCGGTTGCGAGGTGCTCGGCGTCGTTGGCGTCGTTCGTGGCCTCGGTGGCCTCGTTCATGGCCTCGTTCACGATGGCGGCGGGGTCTGCTCCGGCCTTCTCGATGGCCTCATTGGTCAAGGTGCGGGCGTAGTCGCTGTTAAGCGCGGCGGCGGTGTCGGCATCGGTCAGTCCGGCGTTCACACGGGCGGTTAGGGCTGCGCGGGCCTGCTCCGCTGCACGGGCTGCACGGGCTGCATGGCGCTCGGTCGCGTCGTCGGCGTCGTAGCGGGTGGCCTCGTCGGCGGCGGCTGCGGCGTACATCTGGGCGCGGTTGTCGTAGGCGTCGGCGTCGCAGATGGTCGCGGCGGTCTCTACGTCATGCGCGGCCTGCTCTGCGAGGTCTGCCAGATGGGCGGCGTTCTCGGTGGCTTCGGTGGCCTCGGTGCGCTCGGTGGCGTAGATGATGGGCTCGGGCTCGGACTGAAACTCTTCGGCCTGCTTGGTTAAAACCGTCTCGGCTACTGCGTCATACAGTGCGGTATTGCTCGCGTAGGCGGTGCGGGTTCCGTTAATGACTGCGTAGGCCTTGCCGGTCGCGTCGTACTCGTTGCGGGCATAGAGTCGGGCGCTCTTGTCGATGGTCTCGCGTGCCATAGCTTCGAGCTCGTGGATTTGCTTCTTGCTTGTGCGGGTGGTCTTGCTCATGGTCTGGTGCTCCTTCGCTCCGTCGTCTGGGTGGCTGCTTGCCTCCGTTGGCTAAATAGTATCACGTCCCAAACGGGTACGCAATAGATATATATGTTTCTTTGTGAGGTTTCATCGCCGCTGCAACCTGGTCGCGCCGTGGTCGCGGTGCTGGTTGCGCTAGCTGTCCGCCTCGGTTGGCTTCCTTCCTTCCTTCCCTGCGTCCTTCCTTCCTTCCCTCCTTCCTTCCGGCTGCTGCTGTCTGCTTCCGTTGCGCTCGACTGCACTGCCACCTGCTCGAGCTGCGCGCCGTTGGCCTGCGCCGTCCTTGCGTCCTTGCGCCGTGTTGTGCTGCTCCGCTGCCGCTCCTTCACCTGGTCTCATGGGTGCCGGACTCTAACGAGTAGCGCGGGCGGGCTCGGGCTTCGTTCGCCTCCATCCCTATACATAGTTGCGGCGTGGCCTTCGATCTGGTTGCCGCTCGGGCTCGGGCTGCTGCCTGTGCTCGGGCTGCTGCTGTCTGCTCGCTGCTGTCACCTGCTCGGGCTGCACTGCACTGCGGTGCGGTGCGCCGTCCTTCCTTCCGTCCTTCCGTTCTTCCGTTCTTCCTTGCGTGGGCTCGCCGTTCGGCTGGTCGCTCGCCGGTTCTCGAGGCGTTCGCCGTCTGCATTCATCTCTATACATAGCTGCAAGGTGGCGCGCCGTCGATCAACGGGCGGCGGCTGGTGCGTCGTGCCGCTCACTGTGCTGGGCTGCGGCTGCTCGGGCGTCCTTGCTTGGCTTCCCCTGCCGCTGGTTGTCCGGCTGCTGCTGCTGCGCGGCGTGGGCTTCCGCTGCGCTCGCCTCTCCTTGCGTGGGCTGGCTTCTCCTGCTCGCTCGTTGCTCTCGCTCTCGCTGCCGCTCGGGCTGGCTCGGGCTCTCGTGTGCTGTGCCGCTGCTCGGGTGGCTTCCTCGTGGCTTCCTCGTGGCCTTCTCGACGGGCGCGACGGGCCCGATCAAGGCCTCCCGAAAGCATCAAACATGCGCCGATTTGCATACCCCCCACGGGTATCCGGCAGCGTCAGCGCAGAGGGGAA